>JAESFL010000418.1_pt1 | contig 31089 bp, 24 predicted proteins | sample 9269401 | NCBI WGS metagenome assembly JAESFL01 (sample SAMN14506025, study PRJNA617098) | algae metagenome | isolation source: Gloeocapsa sp. UFS-A4-WI-NPMV-4B04 and co-occurring heterotrophs from desert... | place: USA: Utah | collected 2006-10-01 | reverse complement strand
TCGTGATGATGACGAACGGGCCCTCGGCCACCATCGGCGAGATCCTGCCCGTGCCGCTGGCCCGGCCCCGCCGCCGGCTCGATCTCGTGGAGGACGCGACCTACGTCCACGCCCGCGCCGCGGTGCTGGAATTCCTCTACGCCCGCCACGCCAAGCCGGCGCTCGCGGCCTGAATTCGTGAAGGGGGATCACGGGTTCATGAGCGTTAAGGACAGACTCGTCGTCGCCGGCAACGGCATGGCCTCGCTCCGCTTCCTCGAGCGGCTGACGGAGCGGGCGCCGGATCGCTACGACGTGACCGTGGTCGGCGCCGAGCCGGTGGCGGCCTACAACCGGGTGCTGCTCTCCTCGCTGCTCGGCGGTGAGGTGGACGAGGCGGCCTGCGGCTTCCGCCCGCTCTCCTGGTACGAGGCACACGGCATCCGCCTCGTCACCGGCGCGCCGGTGACCGAGATCGACCGGGTCAACCGCATCGCGATGGTCGGGCAGACGCATGTCCTGCCCTACGACAAGCTGGTGCTGGCGGTGGGCTCGCTGCCGATCCGTCTGCCGCTGCCGGGCATCGACCTGCCGGGCGTCCTGACGTTTCGCGATTTCGCCGACGTGGCGGCGATCCGCAAGGCGGCGGTGGAGCACGCCAAAGCGGTCGTGATCGGCGGCGGGCTTCTGGGCCTGGAGGCCGCGGTCGGGCTCGCCCGGCTTGGCGTCGACACCACGCTGGTCCACGTCATGGACCGGGTGATGGAGCGTCAGCTCGACCACACCGCCGCCCGTCTCGTGCGCGCGGCGATGGAAGCCCGCGGGGTCCGGGTGATGCTGTGCGCCGACACGGCGGCGATCGAGGGCGACGGACGGGTCGAGCGGTTGGTGCTGAAGGACGGCACGGTGATTCCGGCCGATCTCGTGGTGATGTCGGTGGGCATCCGCGCCTCGACGGCGCTGGCGCAGGGCTGCGGGCTGACCTGCGGGCGCGGCATCACGGTGGACGACCGGATGACCACCTCCGACCCGGCGATCCACGCGCTCGGCGAATGCGCCGAGCACCGGGGTGTCGTCTACGGCCTGGTCGAGCCCGCCTACGAGCAGGCCGAGGTGCTGTCGCGCGTTCTTCTCGGCGAGGCGGCGGCCTATCCCGGCACGTCGCTGGCCACCAGCCTCAAAGTCTCGGGCCTGCCGGTCTTCTCCGCCGGGCTGGTCGATACGCCCGAGGGCGCCGAGGCCGTCGTGATGCACGACGCCGCCGCCGGGCTCTACCGCAAGCTGATCATCGTCGACGACCGCCTCGCAGGAGCGGTCTTCGTCGGCGATATCGCGGAGCAGGCGCGCTGCAAGGAGCTGATCCGCTCCGGCGCGCCGCTTTCCCCCGACGACCGGGACGACCTGATGTTCGGCCCGGCCCCGAAAACCCTCGCAGCGTGAGTGAGGCAGCGATGGCAGACGAATTCAACGCCGAGCAGACGCGGTATCTCGAAGGCTTCGCCTCGGGCATCGCCGCCGCCCGGATGACCGGCGGCCTCGCGATCGGGCAAGCGGCCGCTTCCGCCCCGCCCGCGGAGCCCACGGGCCCGGATGCGATCCACATCAAGGCGCAGGAGCGCACCGTGAAGGCGGGCGGCAAGCTGTGCGACCAGGAGAAGTGGAAGCGCGCCGAGAACCCCTTCGACGGCCATAATCGCCTGAAGGCGGAGGCCGCCACCGGCAAGGCTCCGAAGCCCGAGGACAATTTCCGCTGGCGCTACCACGGCATGTTCTGGGTCGCGCCGAACCAAGTCTCCTATATGTGCCGGATCCGGGTGCCCAACGGTATCCTGAACCACTGGCAGTTGGCCGGCATCGCCGACCTCGCGGACGCTCATGGCGGCGCCTATAGCCACGTCACCACCCGCGCGGGCCTGCAGGTGCGCGAGATCAACCCGGAGCACGCGCAGCCCTTCCTCGACGGGCTGACCGATCTCGGCCTGACCGCGCAGGGCGCGGGCGCCGACAACATCCGCAACGTCACCGGCTCGCCCGCCGCCGGCATCGACGCGCAGGAACTCTTGGACACGCGGCCCCTCACCAAGGCCTGGCACAACTGGATCCTGAACGACCGCTCGCTCTACGGCCTGCCGCGCAAGTTCAACGTCTCGTTCGACGGCGGCGGCGTGATGCCGGCCCTGGAGGAGACCAACGACATCGGCTTCCAAGCGATCCAAGTGCTGGAGGGCGCCGCCGTCGCGCCGGGCGTCTGGATGCGCCTCGTGCTCGGCGGCATCTCCGGCCACAAGGATCTGGCCCGCGACACCGGGATCATCCTCAAGCCCGAGGACTGCAACCGCGTGGCCGACGCGATCATCCGCGTCTTCATCGAGAACGGCGACCGGACTAACCGCAACAAGGCCCGGATGAAGTACGTCCTCGATGCCTGGGGCTTCGACAAGTACATCGCCGCCGTCGAAGAAAAACTCGGGCGCAAGCTCGACCGGGTCGATCCCGCCTATGTCGCGCCCCGCCGTCCGACCGACCGCTTCAGCCATGTGGGCGTGCACAAGCAGGTCCAGCCCGGCCTGAACTGGGTCGGCGTGGTGCTGCCCGTGGGCAAGATGACCACCGACCAGATGCGGGGGCTGGCCAAGGTCGCGGCCGAGTGCGGCGACGGCCAGATTCGCATGACGGTCTGGCAGAACTTCATCTTCTCGGGTGTGCCGGACGCCAAGGTCGCCGAGGTCGAGGCCCGCGTCGAAGCGCTCGGCCTGACGGTCAAGGCCGCCGGCATCCGCTCCGGGCTCATCGCCTGCACCGGTTCCCGCGGCTGCAAGTTCGCGGCCTCCGACACCAAGGGCCACGCGATGATCATCGCCGATCACGTCGAGAAGACCGTGCCGGCGCTCGACGTGCCGGTGAACGTCCACCTCACCGGCTGCCACCATAGCTGCGCCCAGCACTATATCGGCGATATCGGCCTGATCGGCGCCAAGGTCGTCGTCTCGGAGGAGGGCGACACCGTCGAGGGCTACGACATCGTCGTCGGCGGCGGCTTTGCCGAGAACCCGAAGATCGGCACCGAGATCTGGAAGGCCGTGAAGGCCGAGGACGCGCCCTCGCGCGTCGAGGCCCTGCTCACCACCTATCTCGCCCGCCGCCAGGGCCCGGAGGAGAGCTTCCAGGCCTTCACCGCGCGCACCGGCCCAGAAGCCCTGCGCGATGCTGCCGAAGAACAACCCGCCCTCAAGGCCGCCGCATGACCCAGCACGTCGCGCCCCCCCTCGTTCTCATCCCCGAGAGCGCCCCCTTCAACGCCGACCAGCGCTCCTGGCTGTCCGGCTACTTCGCCGCGCTGCTCGGCCCGGCGGTCGAGGGCGCCACCGCTCTGGCGCCGGGCGAGGCGTCCTCGACGGGCCCCAAGCTCGCCGACAACGACGACGCGCCCTGGCACGACCCGTCGATGCCGATCGACGATCGCATGGCGATCGCCAAGGATCGCTCGGAGCCGCAGAAACTGATGGCCGCCATGGCCCAGCAGGATTGCGGCCAGTGCGGCTACAACTGCGCCGACTACGCCAACGCGATCTTTTTGAAGAGCGAGGAGCGGCTGAACCTCTGCCAGCCCGGCGGCAAGGAAACGCTGCGGATGCTGAAGAAGCTGGAGGAGGAGTTCGGCGCCTCGGGCGGCCCGGCGGCCCCGAAGAAAGCGGAAGGCGACACACCGAAGAAGGAGCCGGAACTCGGGCCGCTGGGCTATTGCCGCGAAAACCCGGTCGAGGCGACCTTCCTCTCCCGCACGCGCCTCAACGCGCCGGGCGGCGAGAAGGAGACTTGGCACATCGAGATCGACCTGAGGGATACGCCGATCCAGTATGAAGCCGGCGACTCTCTCGGCCTGTTCCCGGCCAACGCTCCGGCCCTGGTCGATGCGGTGATCGCCGAACTCGGTACGCGGCCCGAGCGGAAGATCGGCGGCAAGACCCTGCGCGACCGGTTGCTCACCGACTACTCATTGGGTTCGGCGCCGGACAACCTCTACCAGCTCCTGTCGCTGCTGACCTCGGGCGAGGCGCGCAAGAAGGCGCAGGCGCTGGCGGCCGGCGAGGATCCGGACGGCGATGCCGCCTATCTCGACGTGCTCGGCGCGCTCCACAAGTTCCCCGGTGCGCGGCCCGATGCCGAGGTCTTCCTGGAGGCGCTCGACGAGTTGCAGCCGCGGCTCTACTCGATCTCGTCCTCGCCGAAGATGGATGCCGGCCGCGTCTCGCTGACCGTCGATGCGGTGCGCTACAACCATCGCTCGCGGCTGCGCCTGGGCGTCGCCTCGACGCATCTCGGCGAGCGTCTGCCCGAGCAGACCAAGGTCCGCATCTACCTGCAGAAGGCGCACGGCTTCGCCCTGCCGCAGGATGCCTCCAAAGACGTGATCATGTGCGGCCCCGGCACCGGTGTCGCGCCGTTCCGCTCCTTCCTGCGCGAGCGCGCGGCAACGAAGGCGCCCGGCCGCAACTGGCTGTTCTACGGCCACCAGCGGCAGGCGACCGACTTCTTCTACAAGGACGAGCTGAACGGCCTGAAGGACGAGAAGGTGCTGACCCGCCTCTCACTGGCCTGGTCGCGCGATGGCACCGAGAAGACCTACGTGCAGGACCGGATGCGCGAGAACGGCGCCGAGCTGTGGAAGTGGCTGGAGGGCGGCGCCCATTTCTACGTCTGCGGCGATGCCAAGCGCATGGCCAAGGACGTGGAGCGCGCGATCATCGACGTCGCCGCGCAGCACGGCGGCAAGAACCCCGACGAGGCGGTGGCCTATCTCGCCGCCCTGAAGAAGGCCGGGCGTTATCAGGCCGACGTGTACTGAGCGGAGTGGGCGGGGACTCCTTGCCCTCGCCATCATCGCGCGCGACGGCGAAGCGATCCAGCGGCGCGACGAATCCTGAAAGGGAAGAGCCCTTGGATGGCTTCGGCTCCGCGTCGCCATGACGGCGTCGGAGTCTGAGCGGCCTCACCCCGCCGGGTTCACCCTCGGATCGGCGCGCAATCGGGCCACGGCAAGATCGACGAAGGCGCGGGTCTTGGCCGGGGCCCGCCGCCCCTCGGGGCTGACCACGTGGATCGGGACCGGCGCCTCTTCATCGTCGCTGAGCAGGATGCGCAGGCGTCCCTCCGCCACCGCCGGCGCGACCTGATAGGACAGCAGCCGCACGATTCCTCCCCCGTCGAGGGCCGCGGCGAGCGCCGCATCCACGGTGTTGCAGGTGAGCCGGGGATGGACCGCGACCACGATGCGCCGCTCGGGTCCGAACCGCCATTCCGGTAGGGCACCGGGGCTCCACGCGCCGATCACCGCGTGTTCGCGCAGGTCGCGGGGCGTCTCGGGTATGCCGTGCCGTTCGAGATAACTCGGCGCGGCGCAGATGACCCGACGCACGCTGCCGACGCGGATCGCGCTCAGCCCGGAATCGGCGAGGTGCCCGATCCGCACGCCGACATCGATGCCCTCCTCGATCATGTTGCTGATTCGGTCGAGGAAGAGCGCGCGGATCGACACGGCCGGATGGCGCGCGAGATAGTCGGTCAACACCGGCAGCACGTAGAGGCGGCCGAACTGCACCGGCGCCGTCAGCGTCAGCATACCGGTCGGCGTCGCGGTCGAACCGGCGGCGGCCGCCTCGGCTTCCGCGATCTCGGACAGGATTCGGCGGCAATCCTCGAGATAGCGGCCGCCCGCGTCGGTCAGCTTCACCGAGCGCGTGGTGCGGATGAACAGCCGCGCGCCGATAGCGATCTCGAGCGCCGCGACCGCACGGGTAACGGCGGCCGGACTCATGCCGAGCGCCCGGGCCGCTCCGGCGAAGCCGCCGCTCTCGGCCACCCGCACGAACACACGCATTCCCTGCAACCGATCCATGACGGCGCCCTCCGGAAACCCCTTCCCGGCGAGCAGAGAGGCGATTGTTCCGCATAACGCAACAGTTGCTTGCCGATTATACCAGTTCACCTCGCGGCCCAGAGGGAGTGTGATCGATCCACAGCCGATCCAGCGGCTCGCGGAGACACCCCCATGAAGCTCTACAGCCTGACGCTCTCGGGCCACGCCCACCGAGCGCGCCTGTTCCTGTCGCTGCTCGGCCAGCCCTTCGAGACGGTCGAGGTCGATTTCGCCAGCGGTCAGAACCGTTCGCCGGACTTCCTGGCGATGAATTCGTTCGGGCAGGTTCCCGTCCTCGACGACAACGGCGTGATCGTGCCTGATTCGAATGCCATCCTCGTCTACCTCGCCAAGAAGCTCGGGCGCGGCGACTGGCTGCCCGAGGATGCGGAAGGGGCAGCGCGCGTCCAGCGCTGGCTCTCGGTTGCAGCCGGCCCCATCGCCTACGGCCCCTGCGCTGCCCGGCTCGTCACGCTGTTCGGTGCCGGCTTCGATGCAGCGGAGGTGATCGCCCGCGCCCACCAGATCCTGGCGCTGATCGATGCGGAATTGTCGGCACGCGATTGGCTCGCCGCCGAGCGCCCGACCATCGCCGACGTGGCGCTCTACAGCTACATCGCCGCCGCTCCCGAGGGGAACGTCGATCTCGCGGCCTACCGACATGTCCGCGCGTGGCTCGCCCGCATCGAGGCGCTGCCCGGCTTCGTGGCGCTTCCGGCCTCGCCGGTCGGCCTGAACGCGGCGGGAGGTTCGGCATGAGCGCGCAGGCCGCAGCCCCATCCTGGCCCTGGCACCGGGGCGAGGTGGCGATGCAGGAGCATGTCGGCATCGCCGGGCGGATGGCGGAACTCGGACCGCGGATGATCCGCGATCACCTGATCGAGCAGCACCGGGCGTTCTTCCCGCTCCTGCCGTTCGCGGTGCTCGGCAGCGTGGACGGGGAGGGGCGCCCCTGGGCGACCCTGCGCGAGGGGGCGCCGGGCTTCCTCCACGCGCCGGACCCGCTTCACCTCCGGGTGGAGGCGCCGCGCGATGCCGACGATCCCGCCGAGGCGGGATTGGAGGACGGGGCGGGTGTGGGTCTGCTCGGGATCGAGCTGGCTACGCGCCGCCGTAACCGCCTCAACGGACGGATCGAGCGGAGCGGTCCGGAGGGGTTCGCGGTCCGGGTCGAGGAGAGCTTCGGCAATTGTCCGCAATATATCCGCGTTCGACACGCGTCGGAACCGGACCGGCCGCGCGAATCACGGTCGCGCCCTCGCATGTCGGACCGGCTCGACGCAGCAGCGCGAGCAGTGATCGCGGCAGCGGAGACCTTCTTCGTCGCGAGCGCCGTCGAGGCACCGGACGGCCGGCGGCGGGTCGATGTCTCGCACCGGGGCGGGCCGGCCGGTTTCGTGCGGATCGGAGCCGACGGCCGCCTCACGATTCCCGACTATTCAGGCAACCGTGCCTTCAACACGCTGGGAAACATGATGGAAAACCCATGGGCGGGGCTCGTCTTTCCGGATTTCGCGACCGGCGATCTGCTGCAGATGAGCGGGCGCACCGAAATCGTGCTCGATCCGGCGGCGGAGGAACGGAGCGAAGGCGCCGAGCGCCTGTGGCGGTTCGTGCCGGAGCGGGTCGTGTTCCGGGCGGGCGCGCTGCGGCTGCGGTTTGCCGTCGATGCAGCGTAGAGCATCGTCCCGAAAGCCGGCGACCACCTTTCGGGACGATGCGCGAGCCGTTCGTCAATCGGATTTGCGGCTGCAGCGGATGTAGTTCGCTTGGCCCTTGCCGCTGCTCCAGGTGAGCCGGTCATGCTCGACGAGGAGGCGGACCTGGGAGGTCCAGCGGCGGCCACGCTCGCTGCAATCGGCGGCCATGGTCCAGGCGCTGCCCTCGCGGCGGTTGTTGCGGAAGCGGCAGACGGTGCGCCCAGCCTTGGCGCCGTCCTCCGTGATGGTGGCGGGCAGGAAGCCGCGGCGGCGCTGGCGCTGGCCGCAAGCGACCGAATTGGGTCCCCAGATGCCGACGAAGGCCGCCCGCTCCACCAGCGGCGCGGCGGGCCGCGGCTCGGCCCGGGCGACCACGGTGTCGAGCGGCGGGGCCGGTGCCGCGACCGTCAGCACCCGCGCCGGGGGGTTGGCGGCAGGTGTGACCGGCCGTTCCGGCTCGGGTAGGCGAACCTCCGGTACGTCGATCCCGTCGGCGGCGGCAAGCCGGGTGTGTCCGGCGTGCGCCGCGACCGGCCCGTCATCGGTGAGCACCACCAGCGTGTAGGCAAACAGGGCGCCCCAGCCCGCAGCGAGGACGACAGGGATCACGAGACGTCGCGACAGGGCGGTGGCGGGAGCCTCCCGCGTCGCGTCCTTCCCGTCCGCGTTGTGACCGTCGTCCGCCATCGCCGTCTCGCCGACCGTCCCTTGCGACTCTGCTCCCGACATCGTCATCGTAGCGTCCGAAAATACCTTTCAGGAAGCAGAACCTGCCGGCGCAGTCGATTTGTAAGCCTAGGAGTCGGGATAGACTCCCGGAATGCGGCAGAGGCACGGCAACCCCTTCCCGGCGCAAGCGGAACCTGCCATGGTCAAGCTTGGCGGCCGCCACCGGCCGTCGGCCGTACCCGCGTGATGAAACCTGTCACCCTCGCCGTTCTCGGCTCGGCATTGGCGCCCTTGCTGACGTCGCCCTTCGCCCTTGCTCCCGCCTTCGCCCAGTCGCGCACGCAGACGGTGCGGCCGACCTGCGCGGAGGCGATGGCCGTGGTGAAGGCGGAAGGCGCGGTGACGCTCGGCTTCGGCGGACGCCCGCCCGAGCGCTTCGTGCGCGACCGCAGCTTCTGCGAGATCACCGAGATTGCCGAGCTGCGCTTCGTCCCCACCCGCGACAACCCGCAATGCCCAATCGGCTACCGCTGCCGCGAGCCGGATTACGGCGACTGGAACTGGGACGCGAACTGATCGCGGTGACGACGCCTTTCGAGAAGTCCGGCCACGGTGTCGCACCCGGCGGACCGCGACGCTAATGAACGGCGGGCCGAACCGCGACATGACCGAAATTTCACGTGACAGGTGCGGCTCCGCGCCACGTTCTCGCCACGACGGATAGCCAGGGGCGCGGCATTCGGCAATTGAACCCGTCCGCCGGCACGATCCCTCCGTCAGGGAGGGGCAGGGCCGCCGCAGCGAGAAGGAGTGACCCGCGTGGCCGCATTCAAGAGCAGGCTCGGCATCCAGGCCGTGCTCACCGCGCTCTTCGCACTCCTGCTGCTAGCCCTGCCGGTGATCGTGCCGGGAATTCCGAGCCCGCCGCTCTACGTCTCGCTCGCGGGCTTTGCGATGGCGTGCATCCTCGTCGCCGCGAACAACCTCTCGGCCTATCTCAAGATTTTCGTCTCGGTCTACGGCATCGGCTACCTCGTTCTGGCCGGCGCCAAGACGCTCGCCGCCATGGGCGCGCTGCCCGCCACCGTCGCGGCGCTGCTGCCGCCGGATTTCGCGGCGACCGGCTCGGTGGTGTTCGGCGGCATAGTGCTCGCCATCTCCTATTGGAAGCCGATCCGCGACATCACCCTGATCGCCGACCCCTATTTCGCGAGTCACGACGCCCCGAGCCGCGAGATCGGGATGTTCCGCCGCTTCGGGCGCACGGAAGGGCAGATCGGCCGCAACCTCGTCGCGCTGTCGATCTTCGTGAACTTCGCCGATGTCGCGCTGACGCTGCGGTTCAACTTCTTCTATCGCGACATGTACAATGCGCTGCAGGAGTTCGATGCAGCGGCCTTCTGGTATCAGCTCGGCTACATCTTCGTGCCGCTGGCGATCCTCAACGTCGTGATCGGCATGATCGACATCTACGTCGATTCGGGGCTGCAACTGCGCTGGCGTACCTGGCTCACCCATAACCTGTACGAGCGCTGGCTGGGGCAGGGCACGCATTACCGCATCCCGTTCGTCGACGAGCACGCCGACAACCCGGATCAGCGCATCCAGTCGGACGTCAACAACTTCATCGCGCAGACCACGACGCTTTCGACCCGGCTCCTGTCGCAGGCCGCGCAGCTCGTGTCCTTCATCGTCATCCTGTGGACGCTCTCGCGCGACTTCGTGCTGCCCTTCACCGACACGGTGATTCCGGGCTTCCTGGTCTGGCTGGTGATCGCCTACGCCGTGGTCGGCACGTGGCTGACCCACCTGATCGGCAAGCCGCTCATCGGCCTCGACTACCGGCAGGAGCAGGTCGAGGCGGATTTCCGCTTCGCGCTGGCCCGCAACCGCATCTACTCCGAGCAGATCGCCCTGCTGCGCGGCGAGCAGGCCGAATCCTCGCGGCTCGCCACCCTGTTCCACGCCATCGTCGACAATTACGTCGGCATCATCTTCCGGCGCATCAAGCTGATCGCCTTCACCTTCAGCTACCGGCAGGCGAGCACGATCTTCCCGCTCGTCATCGCCGCGCCGTCGTTCTTCGCCAAGAAGATCACCCTGGGCGCCCTGCAGCAGACCTCGAACGCCTTCAGCAACGTTCAGAACTCGCTGAACTTCTTCATCAATTCCTACACCATCCTCGCCGCCTACAAGGCGAACACGATCCGTCTCGGCTCGTTCAAACGGGCGATGACCAAGGCCGAGGCGCTGGCGGGCGCCGGCTACGGCCTCGCCAACGGCAACGACACCGCCGGCGCCGTGACCGGCCGCGACCTGACGCTGGCTCTGCCCGACGGCCGCGAGATCGTGCAAGCATCCTCGTTCGAACTGCCCAAGGGCAGCGCGACGCTGGTCGCCGGCCCCTCGGGCTCGGGCAAGTCCACCCTGTTCCGGGCGATCGCCGGGATCTGGCCGTTCGGCAAGGGCCGGGTCGATGTGCCGGCCGGGCAGTCGGCGCTGGTCCTTCCGCAGCGGCCCTACCTCCCGCTCGGTTCGCTGCGCGGCGCGGTGGCCTATCCCAACACCATCGATCACTTCTCCGACGAGGCGATCCGCGAGGCGTTGCGGGCCGCGCGGCTGCCGCAGCTCGCCGACCAGCTCGACACCGTCGATAGCTGGGACCGGCGCCTGTCGGGCGGCGAGCAGCAGCGGCTGGCCATCGCCCGGGCGATCCTGGCCAAGCCCGACTGGCTGTTCCTCGACGAATCGACTGCGGCGCTGGACGAGGAGACCGAGGCCGAGATCTACCGGATGCTGCGCGAGACCCTGCCCGGCACCACCATCGTCTCGATCGGCCACCGCTCGACCCTGAACAAATTCCACGACCGGCGCGTCGAGATGAAGCCGACGGGCGAGGGTCGGTTCGAGCCGCGGATGTCGGCCATGCCGGCTCCGGCGGAGTAGGGACGACACACCGCGATCGGAGGCGGTGACCATACCGAATCGGGTTGATCCCTTCGGGATGGCGGATTTGGCCGTCGCTCCTGCGCGGCGCGGGCTTGCTGATCCGAACGCCGCTTTGATCAAGCGGAGATCGGGTCAGACGCCGGCCGCGTCGAGAAACCCCTCGACCATGCCATCGTAGCCGGCGCCGAACAGGCGCCGATGCACCAGGGCCGGCCAGAGCTTGTAGATCGGCGCCCGCTCCGCCGCGCCGGGCTCGAGCGCCCCGTAGGCCGCGTGGAAGGCGGGACCGGGGCGGCCGAACAGGCTGAGCATCGCCAGATCGACCTCGGCGTGGCCGTGATAGCAGGCGGGGTCGATCAGCCCCGCGACGCGCTCGCCCGCGTAAAGGATGTTGCCGCCCCAAAGGTCGCCGTGGAGCAGGGCGGCGCGGGGCCGCTCCGGCAGGCGGTTGCTCAAGTCATCCGCCAACCGCTCGACCCGCCGGAAGAGGGGAGCGGGAAGGTGGCCGGCATGGCAGAGCAGGCGGCGCTCTCTCCAGAAGGCGGGCCAGTCGTCGCTCCAACCGTTCTCGATGGCCACCGAGCCGAAGGCGTAGTCGGCGTGCCAGCCGTAGCGCGCGCCCTCCGCCGCGTGCAGACGGGCCACGACCCGGCCGAGATCGGCCTCGGCTTGCCGTCCGGCGCCCGTCGCGGGCAGGCATTCGAGGACGAGCACGGTCTCGTCGGCTGCGAGCACCGCGGGAGCCGGGGCACCGGTCGCGGCGATTGCGGCGAGCATCCGGGCTTCTTCCCGCGGCGCCGGCCCGCTTTTCGCCACCGCGTCCCGCCCATCCGTCAGCCTCAGGCGAACGCATCGGGAGAGGTCGCCGCCCGCCATCGGCCGAGCCTCGGCGACGGGGACGCCGAGCAGCCCCGCCGCGCGCCGCGCAAGCGCATTCATTCCGGCCCGGCGAGCCGGCGGGCAAGGGCGCGGGCAAGCGCGCGGGCGCCCGCGGTGACGTCGGCCCAAGTGGTGTCGAAGCCCTCATCCGCGCCGTAATAGGGGTCGGCCACGGGCTCGCCCTCCCGGCCCGGCACATGGTCGAGGAGCAGGCTCAACGCGGCCCGCGAGCCGGCCGGCCTCAGGGCGCGCAACTTGGCGAGGTTGGCGCGATCCAGGGCGACCACGTGGTCGAAGCGCTCGAAATCGCCCGGCGCGACCTGACGCGCGCGATAGCCGGAGATGTCGATGCCGTTCGCCAGCGCCACCGCGATCGCCCGAGGGTCCGGCGGCGAGCCGACATGCCAGTCGCCGGTGCCGGCGGAATCGACGGCGACATCGAGCCCGATCCGCTCCGCCTCGCGACGGAACGCGGCTTCGGCGAGCGGCGAACGACAGATGTTGCCCAGGCATACGAAGAGGACGGCGGGCTTGTGCGGCCCGCTCACGCGGCGGCCTCACCGAGCGGCCGGGTCGCCGCCTCAAGCCAGCCCCGCGTCGGCCGATCGAGGTCGGGCGACAGGACCGCCCGCACCCGCGCGTGATAGGCATCGAGCCAGGCGGTATCGGCCGGACCGAGCAGCACGGGATCGATCAGCCGCCGGTCGAGGGGGGCGAGCGTCAGGGTTTCGAAGCCGAGCATCGGCCGGTCGCCGCCGGGAATGGCGCGGGTCTCGACCAAGATCAGATTCTCGATGCGGATGCCGTAGGCGCGGCTGCGGTAGTAGCCGGGCTCGTTCGACAGGATCATGCCGGGCTTCAGCGGCACCGTGCCGGTCTTGGCGATGCGTTGGGGTCCCTCGTGGACCGAGAGGAAAGCGCCGACGCCGTGGCCGGTGCCGTGGTCGTAATCGAGCCCCGCCTCCCACAGGCTCATCCGGGCGAGGGCGTCGATCTGCGCCCCCGTCGTCCCCTCGGGGAAGACCGCGCGGGCGATGGCGATGTGGCCTTTGAGCACGCGGGTGAAGCGGTCGCGCATCTCCTCCGTTGGCGTGCCGACCGCGACGGTGCGGGTGATGTCGGTGGTACCGTCGGCGTACTGCGCGCCGGAATCGATCAGGAACAGTTCGCCCGGCTGCGCGGTGCGGTCGGTGGCGCGGGTGACGCGGTAATGGACGATGGCCCCGTTCGGACCCGAACCGGAGATGGTGGGGAAGGAGACGTCGCGCAGCCCCCCGCCCTCACGGCGAAAATCCTCCAGCGCCTCGACCGCGGCGATCTCGCTCACGCCCTCGGCAGCGGCACGGTCGAGCCAGGCGAGGAAGCGCGTCACGGCCAGGCCGTCGCGGTGATGGGCGGCGCGGGTACCGGCGATCTCGGCGGCGTTCTTGACCGCTTTCATCGCGGTGATCGGATCGGCGCCGACATCGGCGACGCCCCCGGCCGCCTCCACTCGATCCTTCAGCGCCGCGGCACCCGTCGCCGCATCGAGCCGCACCCGCGCGGCATTCTTGCAGAGACCCGCCAGATCCTCGGCGAAGGCGCTCCGCGGGCGCAGATCGGCCAGCGGTGCGAAAGCCGTGCGGAGGTCGGCATCGATCGCCTGCGAGGTCAGGTAGAGCGCGGCCCGCCCCTCGCGGGGGACGATCGCGTAACCCAGCGCGAGCGGCGTGTGCGGGATGTCGGCCCCGCGCAGGTTGAAGGCCCAGGCGAGGTTGTGCGGATCGGAGATGACGAGGGTGTCGATCCCGCCCTCGGCCAGCGCCGCGCGGATGCGCGCGAGTTTTTCCGGCACCGTCTCGCCGGCCAGATCGTCGGGATGAGCCGCCACACGGCCGGCCGGCGGACGGGGCCGCCCGGCCCAGACCGCGTCGACGAGGTTGTCCGGCACGGCCCGCAGCGACGCGCCCGCCTTCAAGGCGGCGCGTTCCAAGCGGGCCACGCCGTCGGGCGTGTGGAGCCAGGGATCGTAGGCGAGGGTCTGGCCGGGCTTCAGATGCGTGCCGAGCCACGCCTCCGGCGTCGTTTCGGCGAGCGGCACGACAGAGATCGCGCCCGTGTCGACTTGCTCCGGTGCCTGGAGGGTGTAGCGGCCATCCACGAACAGGGCGGCCTCCTCGGCGAGCACGATCGCCAGGCCGGCCGAGCCGGTGAAGCCGGTGAGCCAGGCGAGCCGCTCGGCGTTGCCGGGCACGTACTCGGATTGATGCTCATCGGCCCGCGGCACCACGAACCCGTCGGCGCCGATCTCCCGCAGGGCGGCGCGCAGGGCCTCGATCCGCTCGGGCCCCTTGGCGTGGCTCGGATCGTCGAAGGTCTGGAAGCGGGGAGGCGTCGTCGTCATGGCGGAAACCTACCGCGTCGCTCGTCCCCGCGACAGCCTTCTCAGCGCGGGCGCGCCGCCGCCCCGCCCCTGCGCAGCACCAGCGTCGCCCAGCCCTCGATCACGCCGAAGCGGGCGAGGTGGAAACCGCGATGGCGGTAGGTCGAGAGCACGCCCGGCACGTCGCGCTCGATCAGGCCGGAGAGGATCAGCACGCCGTCATGGGCCACCACGGCGGTGAGCGAGGGCGCGAGCCGCTTGAGCGGGCGGGCCAGGATGTTGGCGAACACCACGTCGAAGCCGCGGGGCCGGTCGGCAAGCGCATGGCGCACGCCCGGCGCGTGGTAGAGGCGCATATAGGGCCCGAGCCCGTTGAGGCGGGCATTGCCGCGGGCGGTGCTCACCGCCTCGGGGTCGAGGTCGCCGGCGATCACGGGCGTGCGCAGGGCCTTGGCGGCGGCGAATCCCAGGATGCCCGTGCCGGTGCCGACATCGAGCACGCGGGCCGGACGCCGCCGCTTCAACTCGTCGACCAGGGCCCGCAGGCAGCCGAGCGTGGTGCCGTGGTGGCCGGTGCCGAAGGCGAGCGCCGCCTCGATCTCGATGGCGAGATCGTTGGCCCGCACCTGATGCCGGTCATGGCCGCCATGGACGAGGAAGCGGCCGGCGCGGACCGGTTTCAGTCCCTCCAGCGAGGCGCGCACCCAATCCTGCTGGTCGATGGTCTCGAAGACGGCCTCATCCGCCTGCGCGCCGAGCATCGGGCGGATCAGTTCGCGGATCATCTCCGCGTCGGGCTCCTCCGAGAAATAGGCCTCCAGCCGCCACGCACCAGTCTCCTCCACCTCGAAGGCGGCCACCGCCGTCTCCATCGGGTCGAACATCTCGCCCAAGAGCTCGGTCATGGCGCGAGCGGAGGGCTCGTCCGTGATCAGGCGCAGGACGTGCGTGGGTCGGTGCGGCGGCAGACCTTCGAGCATGGAGCGCCCTCTACCACTCGCGCGCGTCGAGAGCCACGGTCTTCCCATCCGCCCGACCTCGATCCAGGATGCGGCGAACGGTGCGGCTCATTCAGCACAGGCAAGACAAAGTCTGATTAATCCACAGGCATGATGTTTAATTTCTAGACGAAATCCGCGGAACCGGAGCCAAAAGGCGGCGTTCACATCGTCCGGAGCGCCTTGAGCCTGCCCCTCGTCGATCCCCCGATCGGCGGGGCCATGCCCGGTTGACGGACCTTGCGAGGGGCGCTTCCCAGTACCGTTCATCATGCGCCCTTGAGTGCCTATCGCGTCATGACACCCAGATCCGTCCGCCGCCGTTCGCCTGTCGTCGTGAAGCGTGAGCCGCGGCCCGACCGCGGCCGCTCCACGCGGGCGGACATCCTCGCACCGGGGGCCCTCGAGGCCCCGTTGCCGGGCTCGCTGCTCGTGCTGCTGAGCCGCCTCCACCGCGCCGAGGTCAAGCCGACCCCGGAATCCGATTCCATCGCCTGAACCCGGCGAAGCATCCGCGGGAACCGCGTCCGCTCGGACACACTTCTGTTCCCGCGCCCTCCGGCCCGGCGGCGCGCCGGGCCCGCATCGAGAAAGGATCGGTCGATGGCCGTGGTGTCGAGCAAGATCTTCGAAGAGGGCAAGGCCGCGAAGGCGATGGGCCAGCCCGATTCCGCAAACCCCTACGAGGCCGGCTCGCAGGAGAGCCTGGACTGGCTCGAAGGCTACACCGCCGACGAACCCGAGCCGTCCGCCGCCGGCCCGGACGAGGACTGATCGGCGACCCCTCAACCCGCGGAAGGCATGGCCGCGTCGACCGGCCCCGGCTAGAAGCGGGATTGCGCCTTAACGACGCCACCCCTCATGGCAGAGGCGGCGTCACGGGATCGGCGCGATCGCGGCCGGATCGGACGCTGCGGATCATTCGAGGGTATCAGCATGTCAGCGCCGCGCTTTCATTGGACCCGCCGCGCCGGAATGGCCGGTCTGCTGCTTGCGCTCGCGGCCTGGTCGTCGCCGGGGTCGATGGCCGCCCGCGCCGCGGACGAGCCCGTCGTGGTCTTCGCCGCCGCCAGCCTCAAGAACGCCCTCGACGAAGCCAGCGCCGTCTGGGCCAAGGAGACGGGCGGGACGAGCCGGATCTCCTATGCGGGCTCCAACGCGCTGGCCAAGCAGATCGAGGCCGGCGCCCCGGCCGACCTCTTCATCTCCGCCGACCTCGCCTGGATGGACTACGCCGAGAAGAACGGCACGATCCGCGCCGACAGTCGCGTCAACCTCTTGCGCAACGCCATCGTCCTCGTCGCGGCCAAGGGGTCCGGTCAGCGCGTGACCCTTGAGCCCGGCATCGATCTCACCGCCAGCCTGGCCGGCGGTCGGCTGGCCATGGGCAACGTCGATGCGGTGCCGGCCGGCAAGTACGGCAAGGCCGCCCTCGAGAAGCTCGGTGCCTGGGACTGGGTGAAGGGTCAGGTCGCCCAATCCGAGAACGTGCGCGCGGCCCTGCTGCTCGTTTCCCGCGGCGAGGCGCCGCTCGGCATCGTCTACGCGACGGACGCGGCCAGCGACCCCGGCGTCGAGATCGTTGCGACCTTTCCCGCCGACAGCCACCCGCCGATCGTCTACCCCGCCGCGCTGACGCGGGAGGCGGCCGGCGCGACCCAGGCCGCCTCCTTCCTGAGCTTCCTGCGAAGCCCGGCGGCCCGCCCGATCTTCGAGCGTCAGGGCTTCGTCGTCGTCGGCGCCGAGAAGCGCTCCTGAGATAACAGAGGCGCCCCCGGCCTCGCGCGGATCAGGAGGCGAGGGCGCGCTCCAGTTCGCCCTTCGTCATCTTCGAGCGACCCGGAATGTCCTGCTTGCGGGCGCGCTGCATCAGCTCCGCCTTGGTCGAGCCGCCCTTCTCCGACGTCTTCCTGTCCGACGTCTTGCCAGTCCTGCCGCCTGTCTTGCGAGCGGAGGCGGCCTTCTTCGCCACATCGGCGGGCTGCTTCGAGTGCTGCTGGCCCTTGGCGGAATCGGCGCGCTTCTTGGCGGTCGAGCGCTCGTAGTCCGAGTCGGAGAGCTTTTCGCGCGCCTTCTTGGGCAGGTAGCGCTCGCCGGTCTTGCCGCTCTCCTTGCCCGATTTCGTGCCCCACTCCTCGTCGGTCCACTGCTTGAGACTGTTGTCGTCGGACTTCTTGCCGGCGTAGCCGCCGCCCTCCTTCTTGTACTCGCTGGTGGCCATCTGGGCCTTGCGGGCCGACCATTGTCCGGGCTTGCCGCCCTTGGACGACTGCGTGACCTCTTTCTTTACCTTGTCCCAGAGCTTCGGATCGGTCTTCTTTGCGGCGCCTGACATGGTTTTCACCTCCTGAGCGACATTCGGCTGTCAACAGAAGGCGTCATCGTCAGTTCCGGCCGCGCCGAACCTGTCCAAGGACAAAGATCCGCGAGGGCGGCCGCGGGAAGCGGATGCAGGGTTTGCCGGGGGCCGTTGACAGGGGAGGACGAAGCTTCCACCTCCGCGCCACCGACAAATCGTGCCGCTGGCGGCGTCCCCTAACGGGGAGGCTCCGCCCGCCCTGTGTTTCAGAGCGGCCCGGATCAGGGCCGAACGAGGATTGTTGCGATGTCCGACGGCGTCAGCGCCCCGAAGGTGTTCATCGATGGCGAGGCCGGCACCACCGGCCTCGGCATCCGCGAGCGCCTGGAGCGCGAGGGCAGGGTGCGTCTCGTCAGCATCCCGCACGAGAGCCGGAAGGATGCCGGCGCGAAGCGGGCGATCCTCGCAGAGGTCGATCTCGTCGTGCTCTGCCTGCCCGACGAGGCCTCCCGCGAGACCGCGGCGCTCGCCGACAGCCTGCCGGAGGGCGGCCCCAAGCTGCTCGATGCCAGCACCGCCCACCGCATCGCGCCGGGCTGGGTCTACGGCTTTGCCGAGATGGCGCCGGAGCAGGCCGAGGCCATCCGCGCCGCGCGCCGTGTCGCCAATCCCGGCTGCTACCCGACCGGGGCGATCGCGCTGCTGCGCCCACTGGTCGAGCGTGGCTTGATTCCGTCGGATCATCCCGTCAGCATCAACGCGGTGAGCGGCTACAGCGGCGGCGGCCGCAGCATGATCGAGAGCTACGAGCGCGGGGAGGGCGCGCCGTTCCAGCTCTACGGGCTCGGCTTCGGCCACAAGCACCTGCCGGAGATCGAAGCCTATAGCCGGCTCACCCGGCGGCCGATCTTCATCCCCTCCGTCGGCAACTTCCGGCAGGGCATGCTGGTCAGTATCCCGCTCCATCTCGGTGCCCTGCCCGGCCGCCCGAAGCCGGGCGATCTGGAGGAGGCGCTGGCCGATTGGTACGCGGACACCCCGCTGGTGAAGGTGGTGCGCGGCGCGGAGGAAGGCGCCCACCGCGAGCGCATCGAGCCGGAAGCCCTCAACGACACCGACCGGCTCGAACTGAGGGTCTTCGGTTCCGACAATCACGGCCAGGCCGTGCTGGTCGGCCGCCTCGACAACCTCGGCAAGGGCGCCTCGGGAGCGGCGGTGCAGAATCTCGGGCTGATGCTCGGCCTCGACTGAGCGTCTCTCACAAAGCTCCCATCGCGCTGGCGTCGCCAGCGCGAGAACGGCCGTGACCGGGCGTTATGTGAAGCCCTTTGAGCCTCGGCCCCTTGCTGACCGAACTGAGCCCGACACCGCCCGCCGCGCGCAGTGTCGGCAGCCGTCCCGCCAACATCATGGACCACCCTCGGCACGCGTCGCAGAAGCGAGGCGGCGCAAGCAGATGCGCGGAGCATCCTGCTTCACCAGCACTCCCTCGCAGTCTTTCAAACATCCGCAAAGCTTCGAACTGCGACAGATCTCGGATCGCCTGATCCGGATCGCCGTTGCGCAGGTTTCCGAAGATGCCTTTTCAGGAGCAGAACGCTCCGGTCGGCCACCGGACGGCACCCCTGGCACGCTCGTGACCTCTATAGGCAACCAGCCTTGTACATCCGCTCGGTTGGGGTGAATCTCGGGCTTTGCAAATCCGGACCAGAACGTTTTGCTCGCCGCAAACCTCTGGCACATCCGGTTCAGCCCTGAGGGAATCCACAGAAAATACGTAGGCGTGCGGCCGGGTGTCGCAATCGAACCGTGCCTCACGCGGTGATCTCGTTACAGTCGGGTTTCGAGCAGATCGATCGGCTGCGGCGACGGTAAAACCGCTTGGCCGAGCAAATTCTCAACTCGTTGAAACATCATCATTTTCCGCGAAACGGCGGACACATTCTTAACATATGAAATATTTCGGTCGACTCTTCCGGATCATCCGTAAGGTGGAGGCAATCGTTTTTTCTGGCAGTGACACATCGTGGATTTTTCCATTCGAGCTGCATAGAAACGCGTGCAACGCTTCATTCCGCTCGACATGAGTGCGCCCGAATTCAACCATGATGACTTGCTCATCAGCGGCTCTGAGCTTACCGTCTTTTAGGTAATCCTCCCGCACAGAAGATCGCGCCATGGAACCCAGTGAACAGGACGCGGAAACGGCCCGCCTCGTTACCCTTACGGCCGATGTCGTTTCTGCCTATGTTAGCAACAACCACGTCCAAAGCGCCGATCTTCCGAAACTTCTCGGAGAGGTGCACGAGGCGATCCGCTCGGTAACCCTGAGCGGGCGGCCTTCCACCGAGACCGGGCCGCCCAAGGCGACGCCGCAGGAAATCCGCAAGTCGATCAGCCACGACTTCCTGGTCAGCTTCGAGGACGGCAAGCCCTACAAGACGCTGCGCCGCCACCTCACCCTGCGCGGCCTCTCGCCGGAGCAGTATCGGGCGAAGTGGGGCCTGCCCAACGACTATCCGATGACCTCGGCGAGCTATTCGGAGCAGCGCTCCGAGCTGGCGCGTGCCCTCGGTCTGGGTCAGCAGCGTCGACGGATCGCGGAGCCTGAGGCAGCGCCCGAGCCGGTGGCCGCCGAGCCGGAGCCCGCTCCGGAGAAGAAGCGCCGCGCCCCGCGCCGCAAGAAAGAAGCACAGGCCTGAGGCCGGTTCGGGCCGGTTGATACGGTCTCCGCTCGATCAGAGCGGGGCGCGTATTGGCAATCCCGCGCGGCACCTGAGCGACGGCCAAATCCGCCATCCCGAAGGGATCGACCGGATTTGGCGTGACGCGGGCTCGGGGCCGTCGCGGCGGAGTCCGGATCTTCCGACGATTTCGGCGGCCGCTTCATCCGTGGGCGGCCGCGGCACCTGCCCTGCGCCGGGATCGATTGAGGAAGCGTCATCGAGCCGGCAAACGCTCCCTGGGAGGGCGTCTACCGATGGTCTGGGCACAAAAGCGGATTGCGGCCGAAGCGGTCGGGTCGGTCGCGCTTCTGTTTCGCGAGCAGGCGGCCTCGCTTGATCCGTCGCACCGGATGCTCCTCGTCAGCGTGGACGAGGAGTGGCCGATGGTCCGTCTCTGGGTCTGCGTTCCCGAAGCGGACCTGCTGACACCCTATTACGGCTTCACCCTCTGCACCCGCGCCGACCTGCCGCTGGCGCCGACCCTTGTGGCCGGTTGCCCCGAGCAATTCGGGCGCGTCCTCCAGGGCTGATCACCCCCCGGACGGTGGCCAACGGCTCTCCCAAGCCGAATTAAGCCCCGCGCAGGCCCCTAAACCGTCCGCCGCGACGGGGTGAGCCGCACGCCCGGCGCCGGGCGCTCCAGCAGAACCTCACGCCGAAATCGCACAAGCCGGGCCGGACGGCCGGCATTGCCGCTGGTGAGCGCCTCGGTCTCCTCGACGAGGCCCTGCTGCGCCACGAGGCGGCGGAAGTTCTGCTTGTGCAGCCGCGTGCCCGAGAGCGCCTCGACCGTGCGCTGTAGCTGGAGCAGGGTGAAGGCGGGCGGCATCAGCTCGAACACCACCGGGCGATACTTGATCTTGCCGCGCAGGCGACCGATCGCGGTCGCGAGCACCCGGCGATGGTCATGCGCCATCGGCTGGCCGGTGATCGCGAGGTCGTCGGGCACCGCGGCGCCGTTCTGGCCGCTGGCCTCGGGGATCAGGCCGGCCTCGAACAGCAATTCGTAGCGCTCCAGCACCCGCTCCTCGTTCCAGGCACCGCCGATGCCGAAGCTGAGACCGACCCGATCCTCGCGCAGGCGCCGCAGCTTCGGATCGGAGGCGGCGGCGACCCAGGCCATCAGGCGCGGCTCGATTTCGGCGAGCGCCGGGGGCCGTCCCTCTCGAAAATCCTCCCAGGGCAGGTAGCGGTACCAGTTGCGCCACGCGGCCTCCGCGAGGCCCGCCGGGCGCAGCTCGCGCACGAGCGCGAGGTAGGCCACGGAAAGCAGGTGCACGCCGTGCTGCCCGTCCTCCCGGTCGCGGTCGCCGAAGGTGTAGAGCTGCTCGACATAGCCGAGGCGCTGGTGGGTCTGCTGCTCGACCCAGGCGCGCAGGCCCCGCTCCAGCGTGGCATGCTCGGGCACCAGAGGTCCCGCGGGCAGGGCGGTCTCGCGGCCCTTGGCCTGGCCTCCGACCTGAACGGTGAGCGCGCGCGGCTCCCCGTCCGTCGCCGCGACGATCACGGCGACAAGCCCCACCGAGGAGGCGCTGGCATCGCGCATCCCCGCATCCGCCACGGCGGCGGTCACACCCGGTTCGGCCGTGCTCATGCGTTCGTCGGCCTTGAGCCCCTCTCCTCGGGCCTTCCTCGGCGGCGGAAGCGGTTCCGACCCACCGCCTCGCTCTTGCCGGATCGGCCCCTTCACCGTCAACGGAGGCGACGGCCTCATCCGCAGCCGAGTACGGTCACGGTCGCCGCGGCGGGCCGATCCTGCTAGATCGAAAGCAGGATCACCGAAGGGAGCGGCCCAACGAGCGGCGATGGCGAGCGGCGATGGCGCTCGGACGGCAGACGCTCGAACGGGATCGGGGGCAGCATGAGCATCGGGGCGGGGCAGGAGAGACGGCATGACGCGGGGAGCGGTGCAGGGCTCGGCTTGGCCCGGCCGTCGGCAGGCATCGCGGTGGACCTGCGCCTCTACGGCATCCTCGATATCGGCGTGCTCGGCGGCGATGCGGCAACGCTCGCCGCCCTGGCGGCGGAGGCCGTGGCCGGGGGCGCCACCCTGCTCCAGTACCGCGAAAAGGACCTGACGGACGCCCGCGCGGCGCTAGCGCGGATCCGGGCGATCCACGCCGCCGTGGCCGGCCGCGCGCCGCTGCTGGTCAACGATCGGGTCGATCTCGCTCTCGCCGCCAGCGTCGAGGGCGTGCATCTCGGCCAATCGGATCTCCACCCGGAAGAGGCGCGCCGCTTGCTCGGACCGCGCGCGATCATCGGGCTCACCGTGAAGACCGGCGCCCAGGCCGACGAGCTCTACCGACTACCCATCGACTACGCCTGCATCGGCGGCGTCTTCGCCACCGCCAGCAAGGACAACCCGGATCCGCCGGTCGGCCTCGACGGGCTGCAGCGGATCGTGTTCCGCGCCAGGCTTGCCCGCGGCCAGGCCCTCCCGCTCGGCGCGATCGCCGGGATCGACGCCAGCAACGCGGCCTCCGTGATCCGGGCGGGTGCAGACGGGGTGGCGCTGATCGGCGCGCTGTTCAAGGGCGGCGCCACCGAGGCCAAGGCACGGGATCTGCGTGCGCGGGTCGACGAGGCCCTCGGGCAGCGCGGCAACGCGGGGATGCGCTAGAGCATCGTCCCGAAAGGCGGTGGACGGCCTTCGAAAAAGACGATGCGCAAACAACAAGAGAGCATCGTCCCGAGAGGTGGCCGACACAAAAATCGACGACGGGAGACGCCCATGACCGCCATCGCCCTGACCATCGCCGGCTCTGATTCGAGCGGGGGCGCCGGCATCCAGGCCGATCTCAAGACCTTCGCGGCGCTTCGCGTCTACGGCGCCAGCGTCGTCACCGCGCTGACCGCGCAGAACACGACGGGCGTGCAGGCGATCCACGACGTGCCCGCAGATTTCGTCGCCGCGCAGATCGACTCGGTCTTCGCCGACCTCGCGGTGGGTGCGGTGAAGATCGGCATGCTCTCGCGGCCCGAGACGATCCGGGCGGTGGCCGAGGGCCTGCGGCGGCACGCCGCCGGCATTCCGTTGGTGCTCGACCCCGTCATGGTCGCCACCAGCGGCGACCGGCTGATCTCGCAGGAAGCCGTCGAAACCCTGCGCAGCGCGCTGATGCCGCTGGCCACCGTCGTCACGCCCAACCTGCCGGAGGCGGCGACCCTACTCGACGAGGCGGAGGCCGGACACGAGAACGAGGCGGTGGGCCAAGCCCGCCGGCTGCTGGGGCGCGGGGCGCGGGCGGTGCTGATCAAGGGCGGCCACGGCGAGGGCCGCGAAAGCGTCGATCATCTCATCGCAGCCGACGGGACCCTGCGCCGATTCGCGGCGCCGCGCATCGAGACGCGCAACAGCCACGGCACCGGCTGTACCCTTTCGGCGGCCGTGGCGGCCGGTCTGGCCCGTGGGCAGGGCCTCGCCGAGGCGGTGGGCGGGGCGAAGACCTACGTCACGGCGGCGATCCGCGCCGCCGATTCCGTGCCCGTCGGCCACGGCCACGGTCCGCTCCACCATTTCCACACGCTCTGGCAATAGTTTCGCGCTCCAGCCAGCACCGAGGGCAGGGACGAAACCGCCCTTCGCCGTCGATTTGCGTTTGACAGATCAAACGCTCGTTCGGATAACGGAACGCCTTTCGGTGCCCCGCCCACGATTTCGTGATCCGATCCGCCCGCGAGGGTGTCTTCGGCGCGCGGAGAGTTCGGCGGGCACTTTCAGCGGACCGACGTGATGCAGGACATAGCGGCAAGCCTCGAACGCGGACGGCCGAAGGATCTCGCCAGCGGCGCGCAGGTGCTCTCGGGCCAGCTCGGCAAGACGATCCAGCGGCTGCGCAAGGCCTACAACCTCTCCCTCTCTGAATTGGCCGAACAATCCGGCGTGGCGAAGTCGATCATCAGCCAGATCGAGCGCAACGAGACCAATCCGACACTGGCCACGATCTGGCGCTTGAGCCAGGCGCTCGACGTATCGATCGAGCGTGTGCTCGCCACTTCCGACGAAGAGCCCTTCATCGAGCGCTTCTCCCGCGCCGACACCCCGCGGCTCGTTTCCGACGACGGGAAAGTGCGGCTCGCCATCATCGGCTGGATCAAGACCGTCGAGTGGCTGCAATGGTACGACGTCACCGCCGATGCCGGCGGCGTGCTCGAATCCGACGCGCATCAGCGCGGCTCGGTCGAGTCGCTGTCGGTGCTGGAGGGCAGCTTCGAGGTCGAGGTGGCTGGCGAGGTCCAGCGGGCCAATGCCGGCGAGACCCTGCGCTACCGCTGCGACCGCCCGCACAGCATCCGCTGTCTCGGCGACGAGCCGGGCCGGGCGACGATGGTGGTGATCATGAAGGCCGCCGTGATGGAGTGATCCGGCCACGGCGCGATCGGTTCGATCGACCGGCGCCACCCTCGTCCCGCATGTGGGGTGAGAGGCATCCCGGCAGGGCCGAAGTGATCAGCCGGAATCAGGACGAAACGGCTCCCTCGGGACAGCGACACGAGACAGAAAAGGCCCCCGGCGCATGCAAGCGCCGGGGGCCTTTTTCGTTGGATGCTCCGGTCGATTACGTCCCGAGGCAGGCTCGGCGACACCGAACCCGCCTCATCCAGCCCTCACGCCTCAGGCCTCGTCGAACCGGCCGCTGGCATGGGCGAGCATGGTGTAGACCTTGCCCGTCTCAGAGGTGAGGTAGGCGTCCGCGCGCTTGGTGTCGCGGTCGTTCTTCGTCACCTCGCCGAGCAGCCGCTCGAACTCGCCGACATAGCGGTCGACCGTGCGGCGGAACTCCGCATCCGCCCGGTAGCGGCGCTGGATCTGCTCGAAGGTCTGGCGGCCCTGCGCCGTGTAGAGGCGGCCGTCGAACAGGTTCGTGTCGCCGCGGCGGTAGCGCTGCCAGAACTCGACCGAGGCCTGATGATCGACCATGCGGGCGATATCGGTCGAGATCGCGTCGAGGGAGATCCGCTCCACCGATCCCTTCGTCTCGGGCGCAGTAGCCGGGACGGGGATCGCCTCGGCGCCGTCGTCATCGAGCGAGGCGCGAGTCAGGAGATCGGACAGCCAGCCGCGGTTGTCGCGGGTGCCGGGCCGTCCCTGGACGGGAGTCTGGGCTCCGGCCGGAGCGGCGGCCGGGCTCGCCGGACGCGCGGGGGCGGGAGCCGCCGCCTGGGGCCGGGCCGCCGTCGGCGCCGCAGCGCGGGCCGGCGCAGGCGCCGGCTGCGGTGCGGCGGCGGGCGCGGAGGCGGCGCGGCCTCCCTCGGCGGTGCGGCGCTGCTCGGCGCCGCGGGCCTGCGCCGCGGGCTGGGCGACATCGACCGAGCGGTTGGAGCGGGCGACGAGCGCCGCCAGCTCGTTCAGCGCGTCGATCTGCTCGGCCACGACACGGCGCATCTCGCCCGTCGCATCCTGCGTCTCGCGCGGCAGGTCGAGGACGCCGCGCTGCAGGTCGGCGCGGGTCGCGTCGAGCTCGCGGCGGATCTCGGCGGCCATCGCGTTCATCCGCGCGACCGAGTCGCCGAACTGGCCGGAGGCGGCCGCGAAGCTCTCCATCATCTTGGCGGAGGCCGCCTCGATGGCGCTACGGACCGCCCCCGCCGTGCGGGCGCTCTCCTCGTCGGCGCCGCTGCGCAGGCGCTCGAAGTCGCCCGCCACCGCGGTGCCGGCTTCGCGGGCCGCGCGGGCCACGCTCTCGCTGAGTTCGCGGGCACGGGCCTCGGCCGCGCGCAGCGTCTCCTCGACCACGCTGCCGAAGCGGCCGGTCTGCGCCTCGATGGCTTGGCTGCGCTCCTCGAGACGGGCCAGCACCGCCTCGATCACCGCCTGCCGGTTCGTCAAGCTCTCGGCGAGACGGCCTTCCACCGCCTCCAGGGTGCCGGCGGCCTGCGAGAGTGCGCCGACATGCGTGCCGGTGTGCTCCACCAGGGCCCGGCCGCGGGCGTCGAGGGTCTCGGCGAGGTCGGACGCCTGGGCGAGCGCCCCCTGCGAGGCCTCGCGCAGGGCCACGACCTGCGTCGAGACCCGGTCGGAAGCCTGCGCCGTGTCGGCGGCAACCCGGTCGAGGGCCGACTGGATCTGCTCGACACGGGCCGCGAGCCCCTGCTCGACCGCCGCGAGGTTCTCGGAGGCGCCGCCGACGAGATGCTTCAGCCCGTCATTGGCGCTCTCGATCCGGCTGAGGAAGCCGGCGACGTCGCGGCGGACCCGCTCGTTCGCCTGGGCGAGGGTGTCGGCAGATGCCGCCGCGCCCTCGTCCAAGGCCGCGCGCAGAGCCTGGGCCGACTCCGCGGTGCGAACGACGATGGCATCGGTGCGCTCGCGCAGAGCCTCGACCAGCGGCGTGCCCTTGTCGGCGATGAGCCGGTCGAGGGCCTGCTCCCGCTCGGCCAGCGCGTCGGCCAGGGAAGCGGCCGGGCCGTCGATCAGGCGGGCAAGCGCCGCATTGCGCTGATCCATCGTCTCGGCCAGCGCGGCGACGCGGCTCTGAACCTCGGCGGCGTGACGCTGGGCGCGCTCCTCCAGCATCCGGCCCATGCGGATGATGCCGTCCTCCACCAGCGAGGCATAGGCGCCCTGGCGCTCATCCAGGGTCTCCGCCAGCGCCGCCTGCCGCTCGGCCCGCTCGTCGAGCGCCGCGACCATCCGGGCGGTGCCGCCGTCGATGAGGGCCGCGTAGGCCTCCTTCTGGCGATCGAACGCCTCGGCCAGCACCGCGTGACGGCGCGCGCGCTCTTCGAGAGCGGAGACCATCCGGGCAGTGCCCTGCTCGATCAGGCTCGCATAGGCGTCCCGCTGCCCGTCGAAGGCCTCGGTGAAGGCCGCCTGCCGCTCCGCGCGCTCGTCGAGCGCCGCGACCAGGCGGGCCGTGCCTTCCTCGATGAGCCCTGCGACGGCCCGCTGCCGCTCTTCCACCGTCTCGGCCTGCGCCGCGTGGTGGCGCGCCCGCTCTTCGAGGGCCGCGACCATGCGGGCGGTGCCCTGCTCGATCAGGCTGGCATAGGCGTCCCGCTGTCCGTCGAAGGCCTCGGTCAGCGCCGCCTGCTGCCGGGCGCGCTCGTCGAGCGCCGCCGCGATCCGGTCGGTGCCGGCCTCGACCAGGGCGGCGACGGCCTTCTGGCGCTCCTCGACCGTCTCGAACTGGGCCACGTGCTGGCGGGCGCGCTCGTCGAGCGCGGTGGCCATGCGGGCCATGCCTTCATCGATCAGGGCCGCGTAGGCGTCCTGGCGCTCGTCGAAGGCATCGGCCAGCGCGTTGGCGCGGCTCGCCACCACCGTGGCGAAGGCGCGCAGGCGTGCGTCGATGCGGGCGGTAAAGTCCTCGCTGCGGCTGTCGACGGTCTGGGCCAGAGCCGCGGCCTGGCGCTCCACGAGCTGCGCGAAGGCGCCGCCGCGGGTTTCCACCAGCCCATCGAGGCTCTGCATCCGCTCGTCGAACAGGGCCGCCATCGCCTGGGTCTGGCCGTCGAGACGGCCGGTCAGCGCGGTCGAGCGCTCGTCCACCAGCGCGCCGAGGCGGGCCTGGAACTCGTCGAACAGGCGGACCAGCTCCTGCGTCCGCCCCTCGACGGTCTGCGCGACCTGCTGGCCGCGTCCGTCGACGATGTCGCCGAGGACGCCGAGGCGCTCGTCGAACAGGGCGGCGAGGCCCCGCGTGCGGGCATCGACCTCACCGGCGGCACGGCCGATGCCGCCCTCCAGCGTCTCGACGAACAGGCGTGCGCCCTCGGTCAGCGCCTCCTGGAGCGGCAGGATCCGGCCCTGGAAGCCCTCGTCGAGGCGGCCGGCATGGCCGTCGAGCAGCCCGCGGATCTCGCCCGTGCGGTGGTCGAGGATGTCCTGAACCGTGCGGGCCCGCTCGTCGAGCGTCGTGCGAAGGTCGTCGCCGCGGGCGTCGAGCATGGCTCGGATCTCGCCGGCGCGGCTGTCGAGCAGGTCCTGCACCGTGCGGGCCGGCTCCTCCAGGGCAGCGCGCAGGGCGTCGAGCCCCGTCTCGAACTCGCCGCGGACACGGCCGGCGCTGCCGTCCACGAGGCCGCGCAGCTCTCCGGTGCGGCTGTCGAGGGTGTCGCGGATCTCGCCGCTGCGGGCATCGAGCAGGTCGCGCACCGTGCGCAGACGCTCCTCCAGCACCGTCTCCAGGGCGCCGAGGTTGGCATCGAAGGCGCCGCGCACCTGCCCGGCACCGCCCTCCATCAGGCCGCGCAGGTCGTCGGTGCGGTGATCGAAGGTGTCGCGGATCTCGTTGCTGCGGGCGTCGAGCAGGTCGCGCACCGTGCGCAGACGCTCCTCCAGCACCGTCTCGAAGGCACCGAAACCGGCTTCGAGTTCGCCGCGCACCCGGCCGGCGCTGCCTTCCATCAGGCCGCGCAGGTCGTCGGCGCGGCTGTCGAGCAGAGTCCGGATCTCCTCCGCACGACTGTCGAGAGCGGAGCCGAGGCGGCCCGCGCCCTCGCCGAGGAGGTCATCGACCTGCCCGACGAGATCGCGCAGGGCGGCGAGCAGGGTGGTGCCGCGGCGGTCGAGCAGGGCGCCGAGCGAGGCGCCGCCCTGTTCCAGGGCCCCGGTGATCTCGGAGAGGCGGCCCTCGAGACCCTCGACCGTCGCGCGGCTACGCTGGTCGAGATCGGCGGCCAGCGCGCCGCCGCGCTCGTCGAACAGGTGGTTGAGGCTCTCGGCCCGCTCGTCGAAGAGGCGGGCGAGTGCCTCGACATGGCCGCCGAGCGCTTCGACCGCGAGGCCGCCGCGGCGCTCCAGCAGGGCGACGAGGTCGCGGATGCGGCCGGTCAGCTCGCCGTCGATGGTGCGGGTGCGGCTCTCGATCAGGCGCACCGCTTCGAGCGCCTGGATGCCGAAGGACTCGTCGAGATGGCGGGTGCGCTCCTCCAGCGTGCCGCTGAGGGTGTCGAGGCGCGCGACCACGCCGGTATCGAGGCGCTCGGCGCCCTCGTCGAGGCGGCGGGCGAGATCCTGGGTCGTGCGTTCGAGGCGCTCGGCGATCTCGGCGGCGCGGGCCGCGAGAACGTCGCCCACGGCGCGGCCGCGGTCGGCGATGTCCTGCGCGGAGCCTTCGATGCGCCGGTCGAGGGATTCACCCAGAATGCGGTTGCCCTCGTCCAGGGTGCGGGCGATCTCGGAGGTGCGCAGCACCAGGGTCTCGTTGAGGGCGTTGGCGCGAGCGCCGAGCCGCGTGTCGACATGGCCGACGAGGGCCGCGAAGCTCTCACCGATCTCCGCGGCGCGCTTGGCCGAGAGGGATTCCATCTCACCGATGCGCGACTCGACGGTCTCGCTGGCGAGGCGGGCCCGCTCGGCAAGGGAATCGGCAAGCGCGTTGCCCTGCACGGCGATGATCCGGTCGATCTCGGCGAGACGCGAATCCAGGGTCTGGCCGAGCGACTGCGCGTTGCCGGCGATCCGGTCGGCGAGGATGTCGCCGCGGGCGATGGTCTCCTGAAGGGCGGCCAGGCGGCTGCCCAGCGCCTCTTCCACCGCGCGGGCGCGGCCGTCGGCAGTCTCGACGAAGGCGGAATGACTGCGGTGGAGCGCATCGCCGACCTGCGACGCGTGGCCGGCGATGGCCAGCGCCACCTCGCGGCCGGCCCCTTCGAGGCGGACCTGCGCCTCGTCGGACTGGCGGGCGATGAGCGCGGCGGCGCCGCGGCCGTGACGGTCGAAACCTTCCTCCAGGGCGGCGAGACGAGCCTCAAGCTCGGAGCCGACGCCGTCGGCCGTGCGCGACAGCGCCTGCGCCGTGGACGCGCCGCGGGCAGCGACCTCGTCGCCGAGCCGCCGCAGCGTCTCGCGCAGGGCCTCCAGCGCCGTCTCGGTGCGGCCACCGACCTCGCCGCCGGCCTGTTCGGCCACGCGGGCGAGCGCTGCGGTGGCCTCTTCGCTGCGGGCGGAGAGTTCGTCGCCGATCCGGGCCAGGGCGTCGCGCAGGCTCCGCAGCGACGCCTCGGTGCGGGTGCCGACCGTGCCGCCGGCCTGCTCGGCCACGCTGGCGAGCGCCGCGGTGGCCTCTTCGCTGCGGGCCGACAGCTCGTCGCCGACCCGGGCCAGAGTCTCGCGCAAGGTCCGCAGCGACGCCTCGGTACGGGTGTCGATCGCACCGCCGGCCTGCTCGGCCGCGCGCGCAAGAGCTGCGGTGGTCTCGCTGCTGCGGGCCGACAATTCGTCGCCGATCCGGTCCAGCGCGTCGCGTAAGGTCCGCAGCGATTCCTCGGTCCGCGTTCCGACCTCGCCGCCGACGCGCTCGGCGGTCCGCGCCAGGGCCTGCGTGACCTCGGCACTGCGGCCGTCAATCTCCTCGCGGACCTGACCCAGAAGGGCGCGCAGACCCTGCGCCGATTGATCGGCACGGCTGCCGATGTCGCCGCCGGCCTGGGCCGCGGCCAGCGACAGGGCGACGCTCGCCTCGGAGCCGCGGACGGCGATCTCGTCGGCCACCTGCCGAAGGAGATCCTGAAGCGACTGCATCGACTGGTCGGTGCGATTGCTGATCTCGCCGCCGGCATGGGCGGCGGCGAGCGCCAGCGCCCCGGTCGCCTCGGCGCTGCGGGCCGTGAGTTCGTCGGCCATCCGCTGGATCGCGGCGTGGAGGGTCTGGGACGCGCTCT
>JAESFL010000417.1_pt1 | contig 31108 bp, 31 predicted proteins | sample 9269401 | NCBI WGS metagenome assembly JAESFL01 (sample SAMN14506025, study PRJNA617098) | algae metagenome | isolation source: Gloeocapsa sp. UFS-A4-WI-NPMV-4B04 and co-occurring heterotrophs from desert... | place: USA: Utah | collected 2006-10-01 | reverse complement strand
CATGGAATGGCGAACGTGCTGGTCGGGATGGCGCTCGCTCAGGCTTTGGCCGCGGTGCTCGCCCTGATCTTCCGATGGGGCTCTGATGGGGAGAATTGGCCCCAGGTGATCGTGGTTCTGAATGGGTTCTTTGCCGCGCTGTGGCTCGGATCAGCCTGGTTGTTTCGGAGAGCAGCGCGGGAGAAACCCCGTGCGGGCCTGGTGACATAGGTCATCCTCGACACCTGTTGTCCAGCCATTGCGGGCCATCGTAGTGGGTACCAAACGTTGGATCTCAGCCACTAGTGATCGCAGACATGCTCACCAGCCAGCATGGATCAGCATACCGGCACTTAAGTCTTCAGGAACGCAGGCAACTCTAATCCTCCTTCTCGCGGGGAGGTGAAAGGCGTTCCGCAATCATCTGGAGCGGGTGTTCGAGATAGTCGGAAAACGCCCAGGGGAGAACCTGCGAGGCGATGCGGGAACATCCTTGCTGGTGGGACTAGCATGTGCGCCAGCCCCGACTCGCGTCGCCGCGCTAAGATGAGGCGAGGAACACCATCACTCGCCTTGCGCTGAGGCGGAACGCTGCGTGACTGATCCCTGCCATAGAGCAGATGTGGACGCCAAGCGCACTGGCTGCTGACCGAGGGCAAGTCAGGCACTACATTACCGTTCACAGGCACCCGCAAAGACCGAGCAAACGCCCTGAGGGGCAATCGCGGATGGACCCCCGGCGCGCCCGTTGGGTTGACAACATCAGCCGCAGCATATCGGAGCCCAATTCGGTACGGCCACGCTGAAACCATCTTCCTCCTTAGCAATTCACCTCCCCGGAACAGTCTTCCAAGAGGAGGGGCCTGACGTGCGAAGCTCGGCGAAAGGGAGCTATGCCTTCGACCGGTTGTTCATGGCCCATCTCGGCTCCCGGCTAGGAGCGGAGTATGACCGGCCGCTCGCAGCCCCGTTGCCGTCGCGCTTCTGGGATATGCTGCTGAAGCTGGCTCTGCTCGAAGCCTTGTCTGAACGGCAGGTGGAGCACAACGAGGCCCCTCAGAAGCTTCGCAGCAAGGCTGCCCATCAGGACGCCTAATGCAGATCGCCTCTGCGGTATCCTGAAGCGCACCTAATCGTCGTCGCCGCTCTCCGCTGGCTTGTCTTCGATGGCCCTGGCGAAGGGGAGCGTCACGACCTGCTCGCCGTTCTTGTCCACCACCTCAAGGCTGTGGCCTGAGACGTCCTGGCCCCTCACTGCCGCTTCCCTCATCGCACCCTTCGCATACTCGTCTGCTTCTCGAATGACATCTTGGATGCCCGGCAATTCGCGACCGCTGCCGTCTCGGTGAAGCGTTTCGCCGTCTCGGATATGAAAGAAGTACAGCGGCATACCGGGTCGCCTGATTGTCATGGGTCCGGGTGAACGTCGGCGGCAAGGACATGGATCCCGCGCTTTGACTATAGCGCCGATCGCAGGCCAGTGATTCAGGGGGCGGCGCTAGGATCGACAGGGGTACAAGGTGGTGGTACAAACGCGTCTGGCGGGTGTCTTGTAACTGTTTGTTTTTGTTGATGTTCGCTCGTTACGTGCCCAATCCTCTCCCGGGTGTTCAACCTAACTTAACGTGCTGATTTCCTTGAAGCGTCACTTGGAGAAGTGTGGGACTCCTGCGGAGTGATACACGCGGGTAGTACACGATCGCACGGGCTCTCTGAATCAACCACAGCCTGGCTGCCTTGAGCGTGTTGGAGATCCAGTCCGCGCTCGACGATCCGGTGATCCCTAGGAAGCTGACAAAAGCGCAACGCCGCATTCATGCCAGGAACGGAAGCTGGGTAGGCGCCTCGGCGGGGTCTGCTTCGCGCCCGTGCTGGTCGTTCTGCCAACTTGGTCGGCTTCTCCAAAGCGGACATACATGGGCCAAACTGTTAGAACTGGAGAGGGTGAAAAGCGGGTTCACAACGAAGCCGAATCCCGCCGCGTGCGCTCGCCATGCATTCGTCAGCATGGAGCGTGGCTTGACCAGTCAGAGCCGGGCCCGATGCAGCATCAGAACGGCCGGCTGCTTGTGGGTCTTGCTCCCGACAAAGCGCACGGTCGCCGGATCGCGGCCTCGCAAATCGCCTCGGCTAGGTCGTGCTTCTGCCACCGAAAGGGTGCCGCAACACGCCAGCAAGGATGCTTCCGAAGCAACGACCCGGTGGAGCGCTCCCGCCAGGGTCCAGCGAGCGCACGCCTGGTACCCCGCCAAAGCTTTGCCCGATCAATCCCTTGGACGGGCGAGCACTGCGCCTGGCCACAGGTTGGGAGCCGCCCGCTGATACTGTGGCGGTCGGGTCATCTCGTGCCCGAGGACCTCGGCGGCGTGCCATCCCCAACGTGGATTATCGAGGACCGCACGGGCGATGGCGACCTGATCTGCCTTGCCCGTGCCGACGACGGCGTCGGCCTGGGCCGGCGTCACGATCATGCCGACCGCCCGGACCGTCAGGTGAGGCAGAGCACGTTTGATCTCGTCCGCGAACGGCACCTGATACCCCGGGGACACGGCAATGCGGATCTTCGGCGTGATGGCGCCGCTCGTTACATCCACATAATCGGCCCCAAGCTCGGCCAGCGCCCCGGCCAGCTCGATCGCGTCCTTTGGCGTGATGCCGCCGTCGGCCCAATCTGATGCCGTGATCCTGGCGCCCCACGCGATCGCACTCGGCACCTCGGATGCGACGGCTTCGGCGATCGACAAGGGAAAGCACAGAGCCTTCCCCCACACGTCCGTCCGCTTGTTCGCGAGCGGCGACAGGAACTGGTGCAGGAGGTACCCGTGCGCCATGTGCAACTCGATCACGTCGAATCCGATGCGCACGGCACGGCGTGTTGCCTCCACGAAGGCGGTTCTGAGGCGCGCCATGTCCTCGCCATCAAGCTCCACCGGCGTCGGCCAGCCGTCGTCGAAAGGGATCGCGGACGGTGCAACCGTCGGCCAGGGATCCTCATTGGGGCCGAGCGCCAGGCCGCCCTCCCAGGGCTTATGCGCCGACCCCTTGCGACCCGCGTGCGCAATCTGAATGCCGAAGCGCGTGCCCGGTAGCGCCACGGCCTTGGCTGCCGCCAGGGCGCGGGCGAGCGCCCGCTCGTTCTCGTCCGTGTAGAGGCCGAGGCAGCCATGGGTGATGCGACCGTGACGCTCGACATCCGTCATCTCGACCATCACCAAGCCAGCTCCCGACATGGCCAGCATTGGGAGATGCTGGAGGTGCCAATCGGAGGCGCAGCCGTCATGGGCCGAGTACTGGCACATGGGCGCGATGGCGATGCGGTTTGGGACCTGCACGGGACCAATCTCGAGGGGCGAGAACAGGGAGACGGTCATTGGCACCTTCGAAGATTGGAGCAGCACTGTGGAGGTTCAATGCACAGCGGGCGCATAGAGATGCGACGCGTTTTGAGCACGACCGCTGCTGGACGGCCTATCGTCGCCCAGCAGAAACAACGCGCCCATCAGCACCTCTTCACAAAGACACTGAATCAGCCCTCAGCCGAGATTGATAGGTCCGGAGCCTAGAGGCGGTCGAGTAGGCTTGGAACTGCGACTACCTGCGGCGATCTTCACAACCAGGCTATAGTTGAGGTGCTGTAGGCACCAGCTCAATCCGAAGGGAAGCCGCATCGTCGATTCGTTTGGGCGAGTAGAGCAGTGGCACGTATTCACCACGTGCCCAGAGCGAGGCGAGATTCGCGTAATAGGGCGAGCGGGGGTCGCCAGACTGACCGGGTGCATTGATGCACACGCTCTGGTCCCAGTCGCCCACGTCCATGACGACCCGGACCGAGGCTCCCGCAATAATTCGGAAATCGCTCGGCCGATAGCCGGCATGCATGGGGGTGGAAGCGCTGCCGCCCTTCGGCAAGGGGCCGATATCGAAGCGGCCGTCCTCAGTGAGCGGGGTCAGAGGGTGCTCGAAATAGCCCTTGTGCAGGTGCCCCCAGGCCCAGGCAGACGGATCGTCGCCCATTCGGGCGGCGCAGTCCCGGTACGCGGCCTCGAGGGTCTCGACCAGGATGCGGTCGCGCGCGGCGGCCGGGTCGGGCCCCAGGCGCTGATCTGGCGCCTCGATCAGCCGCAGCAGGGTTTCGACGTCGCCTGGAGCGAGGAGCCTGCGGATCTCGCTGTCGGGAACGGTCGCGGCGAACAGAGCCAGCTTGAGGTGCTTTGTCCACCAGACCTCGAACAAGGCCGCCGGAGCGCTGCCCGCACCGAGAGAGCCGTCCCAGCCGCGCAGCAGCTCGAGGGAACCCGTCCCGCCGGCCGGAGCGATTGTCCGCAGCACCGCGAGTGTGCGGCGCGCTGGCATCGATCTGACGTCGGTCTGTAACGCGCAGGACACCGCGATGCTGTGCGGCGATGCCGCCTTCAGGGCCTCGTCGATGCGAGCCGCGCGCGACCGCTCGGTCCATTCGAACCCCACGGGAGCCTCGGCGTGGTTCCAGTCGGCTGGCAGGTTCAGTTCGTTGGCGGTCGCGAGATAGCCCTGCGGCGGGTTCACAACCCGCGGCAGGCGGTCGGGATCGAGGAAGCCCTCCCATTCGTAGCGCCCGTCGCCTGGAACGGGCAGGAGCCCATCCCAGTTGGGCCGCAGCGGCGTGTAGCCGACCGGGAGCCAAGCGATCCGCCCCGTGGTATCGGCATAGACCTGGTTGACGGACGGTGCGCCCCAGCGGCGCATCTCGCGGCGAAATTCATCGAAGTCCCGCGCCCGCATGCCTGAGACGCTTGCGAAATACGCGGCGGCGCCGGGCTCCGCCCAGACGGAGCGGATCGCGTAGGCGAGGCGCCGTTCCCGGTCCTCGAACACGACGGGGCCGTGGCGCGTGAACTTCAGCTTCAGGGTCTGGTCCGGCGCGCCCTTGACCACGAAGTGCTCCTCGACGACCCGCATGCGCTCCCAGCCATCGCGGTAGCGGTAGGCGTCTGGGTCACCGGGGGCAGTCTCGTAGACGTAGACGTCCTCCTGGTCTGCCCCGAAGATCGTGAGGCCGAACGCGATGGTGCCGTTGTGCCCAATCGACACACCGGGCAGCGCCGGCTCGCCGGCTCCGATGACGTCGAGCCCCGGCGCCGTGAGATGGACGAGGTAACGCAGCGAGGGCAGCGAGTGGGTGCGGTGCGGGTCGCTGGCAAGGATTGCCCGGCCCGTCTCGGTCCGGCTTCCGTGCACGACCCAATTGTTGGAGCCCTCAAACGCGGCGTCGCGGATCACGTCGCCCAGGTCCGTCACCTTAGTCCAGGCCCAGACCTCGTCGAGCCTAGCGTTCAGGCGCTCGGGCGTGAAGGTGATTGATGCGCTCGCGAGCTTGAACGCGTCGAGCACCTCGGTCGAGATGACCGAGAGGTCGAGCCCCTCTGCGGCCTTAGGCGTTACGGCAGGCTCCAGGTTCTTGCGCAGGAGGTCCGTGGCGTGGTCCGCCCGCGCCAGGATCGCGGCGCGCACCACCTCCGAAAGTGCGTTGCGGGTCAGCCCGTGGCTGCGGACCCGCACCACGTCCTCGGGCGCCCAGCGCGCTGGTTTCGTCCCTACTAGGCCGAACTCCGGCGGCAGACGCTCCGGCTCGCGCTCCACGAGGTCAATGAAGGCGTTGATTCCAGCCGTGAAGGCCGTGCAGATCGCTTCGGCGTCGGGCGCGTAGGCGGTCCATTCCGCCGCCATCTCGCCGCGATAGAGGAAGAGGCGCGCGGCGTGGTCCTGGGCGAGGTAGCCGGGGCCGAAATCGGCCGCGAGCAGGCCGAGGCCGCGCTTGCGCCATAGGTCGAGCTGCCAGAGGCGGTCTCGCGCGGCATTGAAGCCCTGCGCCATGAAGAGGTCGTGCAGGGACCCGGCCCGGATGTGCGGGATGCCCCAGCGATCGACCACGATCTCGGCCAGGGCCTCGAGCCCCTCCACCCCAATCCGCTCCCGGTGCGGAGCAGGAGATGCGTCGTCGCGGTTCATGCGCGGCCTTTCCCTCAGAGTTCAGGCGTGATGGCAGGCCACGAGGGCGCCGTCGGCCCGGGGGGTGAGCGGAGGCCGCTCGGCGCGGCAGATTTCGGTCGCGCGTGGGCAACGGGTGTGGAAGGCGCAGCCCGGCGGCACGTTCGAAGGGCTGGGCAATTCGCCCGTCAGGATGATCCGGCGCTTCGCCCGCTGCACCACCGGGTCCGGCTCCGGCACCGCCGACATCAACGCGAGGGTATAGGGGTGCTTCGGATTGCGGAACAGCGTCTCTCGGTCGGCGACTTCGACGAGAAGGCCGAGATACATCACGGCGACCCGGTCCGAGATGTGCCGGACGACCGCGAGATCGTGCGAGACGAACAGGTAGCCGATGCCGAGCCGACGCTGGAGGTTAACGAGTAGGTTCAGGATCTGGGCTCGCACCGAGACGTCCAGGGCCGAGACGGGTTCGTCGCAGACTACGAGGGCCGGCTCCAGCGCCAGCGCCCGCGCGATCACGATGCGCTGCCGCTGCCCGCCGGAGAACTGGTGCGGAAAGCGCGACGCGTGCTCGGGCCGGAGGCCCACCGCCTGCAGAAGCGCGCCGACCCGGTCGGTGAGGGCCCGCCCACGCGCGATGCCATGCACCGCCAGAGATTCCCCCACGGCCGCGCCGACGGTCATACGCGGGTTGAGCGACAGGGCAGGATCTTGGAAGATCATCTGCACTTGGCGGCGCACCTCGCGCAGAGTCGCACGGTCGGCGCCAGCGATCTCGGTGCCACGGATCCGGATGCTGCCGCGCGTCGGCCGCACCAGCCCGACGATCGCGTTCGAGAGCGTCGACTTCCCGCAGCCGGATTCGCCGACAAGCGCCACGGTCTCGCCGGCCGCGATCGACAGGGTCACCCCGTCGACCGCCTTGACGGGCGGCGCAGGCGGCGCAAGCAGCCCCCCGCGCGCCGTGAAATGGACCGCGACGTCGCGCAGGTCGAGGAGCGGGGCCGCCGCCGTCATGCCCCTGCCCTCACGAGCGAGGGCGCCTCGTCGCTGCGCCAGCAGGCGGCGGCGTGGCTGGGGCTGACCTCGAGCAGAGGCGGGGCCACCTGGAGGCATTTCTCGACGGCGAGCGGGCAGCGGCCCGCGAAACGGCAGCCGATCCCGAATTCCTGCGGCGTGGGCACCGCGCCCTCGATCGTCGCGAGCTCCGCCTTTGGTGCCACGTCGAGGCGCGGGACGCTGGCGAGTAGCAGGGCCGTATACGGATGGCGCGGCGCCCGAAACAAGTCGTCGACCGCCGCGATCTCGACCACGCGGCCCGCATACATTACGGCGACCCGGCCCGCGATGTCGGCGACGACGCCCATGTCGTGGGTGATCAGCAGAACGCTGGCGCCGCGCTCCGCCACGAGCGACTTCATGAGGTCGAGGATCTGGGCCTGGATGGTGACGTCGAGGGCCGTCGTGGGCTCGTCGGCCACGAGAAGCGAGGGGTCGCAGATCAGGGCGATTGCGATCATGATGCGCTGGCACATGCCGCCTGACAGCTCGAACGGGAACTGGTCGAGCCTGCGCTCCGGATCCGGGATGCCCACCGCCTCGAGCATGTCGTGGGCGACGCGCCGCGCCTGCGCCCGGCTGCCGCCGCGATGGATCGTGTAGGCCTCCGCGATCTGCGCTCCCACGGTGGAGAGCGGGTCGAGGGAGGCGGTCGGCTCCTGGAAGATGATCGACAGCCGCTCGCCGCGAAGGCGGCGCATCGCCCGCTCAGACAGCCGCGCCAGGTCCTCGCCCTCGAACCGGATGTGACCTCCGGAGAGCCGCGCGGCCGGAGGCAGGAGCCGCAGGAGCGCCAGAGCTGTGAGAGACTTGCCGCAGCCGGACTCGCCCACGAGCGCTAGCACCTCCCCGGTCGCCATGTCGAAGGACACGCCGTCGACCACGGGGCTGCCGCCGATCTCAATCGAGAGATTCTCGACGCGCAGGAGCGGTCTGCCCGCAGGCGTCTCCTGCACGGAGGGCCTCATCGAGCAGTGCCCGGCGCCGGACCGAGTTGGCCGGATTCGTAAGTTCCAATCGAATTGCCGCCGTCGACGCTCAGTACCGTGCCAGTGATGAAGCTCGCCTTCGGGGAGCAAAGATAGAGGATGGCGTCCGGCGCGTCGTCCGGTCCACTCGTGCGCCCGAGGGGAATGCGCGCCTTCATGCGCTGCACGTAATCGTCGCTCAGCGGGCTAACGATGCTCCCGGGAGCGAAGCCGGGCTCGACGGCATTCATACGGATGCCATAGGGCGCGAGTTCGAGGGCGAAGCCCTTGGTGAGCCGCTCCAGGGCCGTCTTCGAGGTGCAATAGGGCACCGACCCGTTGCGCATCTGGCGCGAGGCGCCGGACGAGACGTTCACGAAGGCGCCCTTCACGCCCTGGTCGATCATTAGCTTCGCCATCTCGCGGGTGATGAGGAACGGCGCGCGCAGGTTGATGTCGAAGATCCGGTCCCAGGCCTCGGTGGGCAGGTCGAGCAGGCCGCCCTTCGGGTAAACCCCGGCATTGTTGACCACGATGTCGGGCGCGCCCCAGGCGTCGCGGACGGTCGCCGCGAGGTCCCGAATTGAGGCCTCGTCGGTCAACTCGGTGCCGTGCACGAGCGTGCGCGCGGCGTCGAGGCTCAACTCCGCGGCGAGCGCCTCGGCGGCGTCGCGGCGGTTGTCGGAGAGGCACAGCCTCGCCCCTTCCCGCGCGAAGGCCGCAGCGATCCAGCGGCCGAACACCCCGGCCGCCCCCGTGACGACCACTCCCTTGTCCTCGAACGTCATGATGGCCTCATCGTGTGTGCGGGCCGGGACCTAGTCCCGATCCGGAAGATCTCGACCCCTTCTAGGTCACAAGGCGAGCCGCAGCTGAAGAGGTCCTTTGCTCCTGAACGCCATGGTGTCCTCACCGTGTCCGCGAGCGCGGGTCGAGCCGGTCGCGGAGCCAGTCGCCGAAGACGTTGATCGAGAAGACGAGCAGGAACAGGAAGGCTCCCGGAAACACGGTGATCCACCAGGCACGCTCCACGTATTGCCGGCCGGCGCTCATGATCGAGCCCCAGCTCGGCTGCGGCGGCTGGATTCCGAGGCCCAGAAACGACAACCCTGCCTCAAACAGGATCATTAACCCGAACTCCGCGGTCGCCACGACCAGGAGGGGGCCAGCGATGTTGGGTAGAATATGGCGCAGGAGGATGCGCAGCGCACCGGCCCCGCCGAGTTCGGCCGCTTTGATGAAGGGCAAGGAGGCGACCTGAAGGGTCTGAGCGTAGGCGACGCGCGTGTAGCGGGGCCAGCGCGTCAGCCCGAGAACGAGGACGAGCTTGAGGAAGCCGGGTCCGAGCACCGCGACCGTTAGCACCGCAAGGAGGATCGCCGGGATCGAGAGCATGATGTCGACGAGGCGCATGATCGCGACTTCGACCCCGCCTCGGAACCACGCCGCCAGCATGCCGAGAAGCGACCCGACGACCAAGGAGACCGTGACCGACAGGAGCGCGACCGCAAGCGAGGCCCGCGCGCCGTAGATGACCCGCGAGAGCAGATCACGCCCGAGATCGTCCGTGCCGAACCAGAAGACCTGGCCGGAGGAGGTCGTGAAGCCTGGGGGCCGCAGGCGCATCAGCAGGGATTGCCGTGTCGGGTCGGCGGGCGAAACCAATGGAGCCAGAACCGCGGCGATCACGATCAGCGCCAGGATCGCCGCCACGAGAAGGATTGCAGGCGGCGTCGTGCGCATGCCCTGCCAACCCCGGATCGCGAGAGTCCTCATGCGCCGTGCAGCCGGATACGGGGGTCGAGGAGAGCATAGGCGAAGTCGGCCAGGATGCTCGTGAGCACGTAAACCATTGAGATGAACAGGACGATCACCTGGACGACGACGAAATCGCGCGACTGGATCGACTGGATCGCGAGCTGGCCGATGCCCGGCCAGGCGAACACCGTCTCAACGATCACGGCGCCGGCGAGCAGGTTGCCGATCTCGAGCGCCGCAATGGTCACGACCGGGATGGCAGCGTTGCGCAGCACGTGCCGAACGACCACGCCTCCGGGCGAGAGGCCGCGGGCGCGCCCGGCGCGGACGTAATCCTTGCTCAACTCGTCGACGACGGCAATCCGCGCCATGCGCGCGAATGTCGACATCGAGAGGGCGCCGAGCGCGATCGAGGGCAGGATCAACGACGAGGCGCTGCCCGAGCCCGAGGTTGGCAGCCAGCCGAGCAGGACGCCGAAGACGAGGATGAGGAGAATCCCCGACAGGAAGGTCGGCATGCTCTGCCCAGTCAGCACGAAGCCGGCGAGGATCCGCTCGACCGGGCGCCCCCGCCACACCGCCATCGCGACGCCGATCGGCACGCCGAGCACGATCGCGATCGAGAGCGCGCCGCCGGCCAGCATCAGGGTGTAAGGGATGCGGGAGGCCACGATACCGACGGCGGGGATCCGCTGGACGACGGAATTGCCGAACTCGAGACGCAGCAGGTCGGCAAGATAAGCTACGTACTGGACTGCGATCGGGCGATCGAAGCCGAGCTCCCTCCGCAGGGCCTCGACGTGCTCGCGCGAGGCGCCTTCCGGCACGAGCAGGAGCGTGGGATCGCCAGACAGCCGCATGATGACGAAGACGATCGTCAGCACGCCGAAGATGGCGATCCCAGCCTGCAGAAGGCGCACGGCCGCATAGCGAGCCATGGTTGCGACCTGACCTTACGTGCCTACGAGCCCCACTTCATGTCGGAGATGAAGAAGGCCTCATTGGGGGTCGGCGTCCATTGCAGCTCCTTGCGGGCGCCGTAGATCGCATAGTCCTGGTAGAGGCCGATCCCGGGCACGTCCTCACGCAGGATCTCGAACGCCTTGCGGTAATGCTCCAGGCGCTTGCCCTCGTCGATGACCCCGCGCGCGGCGTCCACCGCGGCGTCGAAGGCGGGGTTGGAGTATTTCGACCACAAGCCGCCCGAGCGGAACAGCGGAAAGATCACCCCATCCGCATCCTGGCAGGCACAAGACCAACGCCCGATCGAGAGGCTGCCGGCTTCGTCGGGCCTCCCCTGGCGGCGGCGCAGGAAGGTCGGGTGGTCGAGGGCGACGACATCGACCTTGAGGCCGACCTCCTGGATCATCTGCTGGAGCGCCTCGACGATCCGGCGGTCATAGGCGGGCGAGGTCAGGAAGCTCAGGGTCGCACCCTCGGCTCCCGCCTCCTTGATGAGCGCCTTGGCCTTCGCGGGATCGAAATCGTAGCCCTTCACATCGCCCACGTAGCCGAAGTTGGCGGGCGTCAACACGATGCTGACGGGCTTGCCGAAGCCCTGCAGCAGGGCCTCGATCAGCGCGTTCTTGTCGATCGCGTGGGCGATGGCGCGGCGCACGCGGACGTCAGCAGTCGGGCCTGACAAGGCATTGATGAACATGTAGCCGATGCGCTCCGTCGGGACGGAGAGGACCTTCAACTGCTGCTCGCTCTTCAGGGCGACGGCTTCGTCGGGACCGAGCTGCCGCACGATATCGGCCCGCCCCGTGCGCAGGTCTGCGACGCGGGTCGAGACGTCCGGTACCACGCGGAACGTGACGGTCCGGAACGGCGGCTTGCCGCGCCAGTAGGAGTCGTTCGCCGCAAGGGTCGCCTGGACGCCCCGCTGCCAAGCCTGCAGCTTGTAGGGTCCGCTCCCAACGGGCTCCTGGTTAAAGCGCTGGTCTCCGAGCTTCTCGACGGCGGCCTTGGGCACGATCGAGAGCTTCACGAGTTGCGCGAGCAGGGCTGGATACGGCGTCTTGGTCTTGACGACCACCTTCGCGGCACCGGCGGCCTCGGCCGAGGCGATCTGGTCGAATTGTGATAGCTGCGGGCTCTTCAAAGTCGGATTGGTGATCCGCTGCATGCTGAACGCAACGTCGTCCGCGGTCAGGAGCGAGCCGTCGTGGAACGTCACCCCCTCGCGGATGTCGAACTCGATCGTGGTGTCGTCGCGGTAGCGCCAAGCGGTCGCGATCTGGGGCACGATCTTGCCGCTGGCGTCTCGGGTCACGAGGTTGTCGAAGATGTTGCGGTAGATCGTATAGCTGTCCGTGTCCCATTGCAGGTGCGGGTCGAGGGTAGCGGCGTCGCTGGGCAGGTCGACCACGATCGCGTCCTTAGCCTGCGCCAGGGCTGGCGCGGGAGCCAGCGCGAGGGCGAGCAACGCGATGGCACAGATCTTTCTCAACATGGCCGTCTCCTTCGTTCAGGGGGCTATCGGTTAGGGTTGCCGCAGGCCGGCCTGGTCGGCGCAGTATTGCGCGATTTCCGCGTGGGTGGCGATCCAGACGTCCGGCTTCGCCTTAGCCATCCGGATGATCTCGTCCAGGATCCAGATGCGCGAGCGATGGCCGATGTGGTGCGGGTGCATGGTCAGAAGAAACAAGCCGCCCTCGTCGTAAGCGGTTTCGAATTCGCGGCGGAAGATGGAGAGGACAGCCTCGGGCGCTGTGTAAGGGCGCAGGCCCGAGAAGCGGTCCATGTTGAAATAGACGGCATCGTCACGGATCCACTCGACCGGCAGTTCGACGACGCCGGTCGGCTCGCCGTGTTCGAGCAGCTCATAGGGCTCGTCGTCGGCCATGAGCGAGGAATCGTAGAGCAGGCCCATCTCCCGGACGATCGAGAGCGTCCAGGGGCTGAAATCCCAGGACGCCGTACGCATGCCGACCGGCCTTACACCCGTCAGCGACTCGAGCGTGTCCCGGGCCCGGAAAGCAAGGTCGCGCTCGCTCTCGTGCGAGAGTTTGGAATTGAGCTCGTGGATCCAGCTATGAATCGCAAGCTCGTGCCCGGCGGCCACAACAGCCTTCGGCTCGTCCGGGTGGATCAACCCGGAGACGGCCGGCATGAAGAACGTGGCCTTGACGTCGTGACGCTCGAGGGTCCGGAGAATGCGTGGCGAGCCCCGGCGCCCGCCATATTGACCTTGGCTGATCCGACCGAAGGACTGACCGCCGTTGCGCAGCTCGATCGTTTCATGATCCGCATCGAACGACAGCGCGACGGCGCAACGGGCGCCCCCCTTCCAGACTTGAGGGGCCAGGCTGCGGCCCGCCCGCACGTGAGAGACGATCCTGCGCCATGCCGGCTCCGGCCATTGCCACGGTTGCAGATCGTTCTCGCTCGTCAAGAATGCTCCGTCGGTCTTGGAGGCGCGGTTCAGAGGCGGTCCTGCATCTGCACATTCGCGTCGATGTTGAGCGCCTGCTACTTTGTGTGTCAATGCCGGTCGGCATCACACCTTTTTGCTCCGGAAGCCCCACAGATGGAAGCACCACAGTCAACAGGGGGTACAAGAAGGTCTATCACCAGCGGCGATCGCCACGAGCGTGCCGTTGGACGTAGGCTCCCGCCGCCATGGTACCGTCATGGTTCCAGCAGACTGAGGAACTCCGGAGAGGAGTTGGATCAATAGGCCTATGCGCTTGTGAGCCGATCGACGAAGCGAGCCTCACCCACATCCGTACTTCTCCGAGAACCCCCTGCCGAGGAAACAAACGTCGGCTTCACCTTCCGCCAGTTGCCCCCTAGCAGACGTCCGACAAGCGCCCAGCAGCGGCACGGATGCGGACACTCCCCGACCTCTCATGTAGGCCAGTGAGACCATAGCGCTATGTTGAGCCAATTACCGAGAGTGACGAATTGGAGGGCACGTGCTGGTGTCCTCATCGGCTCCCACCTGCTCGCCTGCGCCCTGCTCCTTCTGTCCGCCCAAGCCCTAGCTGGTGCCAAGGAGAAGGTCGCGGCGCTCGCCCCGTCGGGGCTGGTGCTCGTGATGGACGACAAGGGCAACGAACTGGTGGCCCAGAACGCCGACAAGCCCTTCGTGCCCGCCTCCGTGGCCAAGATCGTGACCGCCTGGCTGGCGCTGGACGTCCTAGGTGCCGACTACCGCTTCGAGACCCGTTTCTACCTGGACAGCAAGCGGGTGCTCTACGTTCGTGGGGGCGGTGATCCCTTTCTGATCTCCGAGGAGCTCGCGCCAGCGCTGGTCGCCGCGGCGGGCCAGCAGCCGCTCAGCAGCATCGTGCTGGACGCGAGCTACTACCCCTCTGACATCCGCATCCCGGGCATCGAGGCCACCGACGAGGCCTACGACGCGCTGAACTCCGCGCTCGCCGTGAATTTCAACACGATCCATGCCGTACGCAAGGGTAAGACGGTGCGCTCCGCCGAGGAGCAGACCCCGATCACCCCGCTCGCTGTCAGTCAGGTCCTGGCGCGGGGTCCCCAGGGTCGCGGTCGCATCAGCCTGACCCAGGAGCCCACGGTCGGCCTGCAATATGCGGGCGAGCTGATCGCCGCGTTCATCGAGCGGGCCGGCGGTAGCGTCAGGGGCAAGATCTCGACGGGAGCCGTGCCAGGGCCTGGAGCCGGTTTACGTTCACCGCCAGTCGCGTCCCCTGTCCGAGATTCTTACAGGTTTGCTCGCAAACTCGAACAACTACATCGCCAACCAGGTCTTCCTGGAGATCGGCGGGCAGCGCTTAGGAGCACCCGTCAGCCTCGCGAAGTCGCTCCAGGTCGCGAACGAGGTGCTCGGCAGGCATGGCCTCGCCGAGTCCATCCGACTTGAAGAGGGTTCAGGCATCAGCCGCGGCAACCGCTTCACGGCTCGCGGGCTTGCCCAGTTGCTGCACCTCTTCGAGCCCGATGCGACCCTGCTCCGCAGCGGCGACGGTGTCCGTTACAAGACCGGCACCTTTTCCGGCGTCAGCACCTTGGCTGGCTACGCCGATACGTTGAAGCACGGACGTGTGCGCTTCGTAATCGCGCTCACAAGCAGTGACGGCGCGATGCGCTTCCGGCTCCTCAAGGCCGCTCAGTCCGAGCTGTAGTCGCTCTCAGGTCCTGCTGGCACTCCATGAAGTCCTTCCGTCGCTAGGGCGTCGTGGCTCTCCGAGGCGCACGCCGCGCTTCCGTCTAGTACGCCGCTAGGCCACGGAGCTAGCAAGGGCCAGTCCCGAGAGGAGCCCGGCCCTGGCCACCGTCATCCACCATAGGGACACACCGATCTCCTCGCCTGGGGCGCACCCCGTCCCAGCTCGATGTCGAGAAAAGACACGCCCTGCGAAACGTACCTCCTCACGAGATCGTTTCGCCCCAAGCTCCCATCACAATGGCAGGACTATGGAACGGCGCCAGCCAAAACCTATTGAGACGGCCGCGGAGCAGGTTTCCCTGCTCGGCTCCGCAATCCGGCATGTCGGCCGCGTCGAACGGTCTATTCTGATGATGGGCCTCCTGCTCACGAGCTTCGTGTGGGGCTTCGTCGAACTAGCTGCTGAGGTTGTTGAAGGCGGTACGGAAGCCCTGGATCGAGCCCTGCTGCTCGCCTTGCGCGATCCTGACGATCGCCTCCAACCGCGCGGACCTGCGTGGCTGGAGGAGATGATGCGTGACTTCACGGCTCTGGGAGGGGTCGGCGTCCTCACGCTCCTGACCATCATGGCCGCCGGCTACCTGCTGCTTACGGGCAAGAAGCGAGCAGCCCTCGATGTCGTTCTGTCCATTGCGGGTGGTATCGTGCTCAGCAGCCTCATCAAAGCGGGCTTCGACCGGCCCAGACCCGACCTCGTTCCGTATGGCTCTCAGGTCTACACCGCCAGCTTTCCGAGCGGCCATTCTATGATGGCGGCGGTCGTGTATCTCACACTGGGCGCTCTCTTCGCTCGCCTGCGCGCGAGCGTGCGCGTCAAAGTCTTTGTGCTCTCATTCTCAGTGCTTCTCACCCTTTTGGTCGGGGTGAGTCGCGTTTACCTCGGTGTGCACTGGCCGACTGACGTCCTCGGCGGATGGGCTATGGGCGCAGCCTGGGCTCTCCTGTGCTGGCTGGTGACGCTCTGGCTCCAGAGCCGCGGCGAGGTCGAAGGCGAGGACAAGCTGGTGCCGGCCTGACCTGCCGGGAGCCGCCCATTGTCCAGCTGTCGAGGATTGCTGATGCGATACCAGGCGCTAAGCCTATCTCCGGACGAAGCGGAAGCGTGAGCCATGCCTGGACATGATGCTGAGATGCGGTCGGCGGATACGCTTCTGACAAAGGAGGATGCCCAGCGCATCGTCGCCGAGGGCGCCCGCCGCTACTTTGAGAGCCGCCGTGCCCGAGTAGACGACTTCGTCGAACGGCACTTCTCCTTGTCGGGCTCTCTTTCCATGCACCGCAAGGCCATTGGCTGGGACATGCTGAAGGCTCCTGCCAACATTGCCTTGGCCGTTCCTCAGATCGCGACGAAACTCGCCGCGGCCGGAGCTAAGGCCATGGGCGCCGACAGGGCGTCGGCCTACCTCACGTCGCGTAAATTTGTCTTCGAAACCGAGGTCGGGAACGAGATCGAGTGGCTCATCATCACGGACCTGCTGGAGCTCCCGTTCCGCCAGGGCGAGCGGGTGTCCCTGAAGGACGCTTTCGCTGACACCATCATGTCAGCCCCGGAGGTGGAGGAGCGCCTGAGCAGGGCCCTCGTGCAGATCGGGAAGCACAGTGATGACCCTGCCTTCCGCGAGCGCCTTGAGGACACGATGGAGACCTACGCGGGGACGCGAGCAGCGGCAGCTGAGATCACGACCTCCCTGCTGACAGTCGGTGCCGGCGCGCTTGCGGTGAAGCAGGTCACCCCCGGTGTCATATCCCTCGGACCAGCCCTTGCCACCGCCCTCACGCAGAACGCCGCTGTTGCCTCGTTCCCGTTGGGTGCGAGTGCCGGGAGCCTCTGGTACGGCTTCTTCCCGGCTGCCGCCCCCTCTCTCCTGGTTAGTGGCATCACCGGGGGCTTGCTGGTCCTGACATCCATTGCCTCAGCCTTCGCGGGTATCATCGCTGACCCGGTTCAGAAGGGCCTCGGCCTCCATCAGCGGCGGCTCCAACGCCTCATCAACGCCGTCGAGAAGCAGTGGACCTCCGAGCATGAGGAGGCGGAGTTCGTCGCGCACGATCCTTACGTCGCCCGTCTCATGGATGTGTTCGATGTGCTCAGTGCTGCCTACCGGGTCGCGAGGGCGTAGGGACTGACAGTAGGAGTGGGGGGCACCACGTGGCGAACGCCAGCCGAAGGGGCGAGCGGAAATTGAACTCGCGGGCGCTAGAGATGGCATCGAGATGCACATTGTGAGCTTCATCTCGCTGGACCGCCACAGTCGACAGGGGTACAAGGTGGTGGTACAAACGATGCCAATGGTTCTGTCATAAGTCTTTGTTTTTGTTGATGTTAACTCGCCGAGGGCCCAATCCTCTCCTGGGCACCATCTCTCCGAGATGATCCTTATTTCTCAAGCATATAGACGAGGTTTGAGCACTTAAAACCGAGGTGCTTAATGTTGGGTGCTTAAAAACCGACACCTTCTGTTCTCCAGTTCGGTGGCTGCTGGTTCACACCCTGTTCCGCACGTTGCCCAATGGAAAAAGCCGCCCGAAGGCGGCTTTGGGTCTCGGATGAGGGCACCGGTTATGCAGCTTGGAGTGCTTCGGCTCCAGCTTGAGTTTTCGCCGCACCGGTTCGCCACTTTTTATCTACATCAGCCTTCTTCTTCTCGCGGAAGTAGGCTTTGGCGTAGCGGTCGATCTCCTTGAGGGTCTGATGGCCTGTCAGCGCCATCACCTCGTGAGGGTCACAGCCACGCTCGATCAGGCGGCACACGCAGAGCTTCCGCAAACCGTGCAGGCTGTACCCGTTCGGGATGCCCGCCTTGTTGAGCCATTTGCGGACCGGGTTCCCGAAGCTCTCCTTCACATAGGGCTCGTCCTTATGGTCGAGCCGGATGAAGAACTTTGACTTGAGAATGCCTGCGGCTCGTGCGGCTTCCAGGCTCTCGTGAAGCTCGTCTAGGATGGGGATGTGGGCGACATATGGATCGCCATCACCAGCATCGCCCTTTTCCTGCTCAATGCGGAGTGACCCATAGGGCAGCCCTTCGCTGGGTGGGATGAACTGGTCCCACCCCCAGCGGTCCACATCCCCGTGTCGCTGGCCGGTGTAGCCAGCGAGATCAAAGGTCAGACGCCCCTTCGTGCCGAGCGGATAGGTCTTCACCATCAGGTTCCACATCTCGTCGGTCCACATGCGGTAACCGCCGCCTTTCACCTTCTCCTTCTCGACATCCCGAGCGAAGTTGACCTTCACGAGCTTGCGCTTGATGGCCAACTTCAGAACGCTCCTGATCCACTTGATCAGGCTGTTTTTCTGCGCGCCGCCTGTGGTTGCGACGACCTCGTGGACTTGGCCGGTTCGCTTGTTGAGCCCCTCAGCCTTTCTGGTTTGGACCTTCCGGTCCACCAGGGTCTGAATGGCCTCGGTGTCGAACCGATCCACCGGCATCTCGCCGAAAGTGCGACCACCAGGATTCGTGAGCTTCAGCGGCTGCGACCACGTTCAGCGCAACTGGCCCTCGCTAGCTCGCCCGTTCTTTAAGGCCGTGAAGGTGGTGGTCGTCATACACTCCAGGCAAAGCCACCCCCACGAGCCAACCGGAAAGGTTGTGAGAGACCTCGTCGGTTTGGGATTTCGTGCTGCTACCTCGGCCTTCGCCTTCTCGATGATCGCCTGGTCCGGGTATGGGTGCTGACCCGCAAGGAAACGGGCATAGGCGGCTTGGAACTCCTTGCCGCTGATGATGTCGTCCTGAACGCGGAACTGCCTCTGGCCTTTTCGTCCGAACCAGAAGTACCAGCGTGTCTGGCCATGACGGCTGGGAAGGTTGTAGACGTGGGGCCAGCCACTCGCGGTGGTTTTCGGACCTTTTTTCAGCCGAACCATCAGTTCACGCCCCACTCATCGTCGGTATCAGCGGCAACACCGCTCTCGTCATCCCAGAAGGGAAGCTGGTGAAATTTGTCCACGGATTCGGCGTAAGAGTACACCTTGCGACCACCAATTCGACGCGCCTTCGGGACGAGATCGGGATTGTGACGACGCAGTTCAGCGAATTGGGATGGGGAAATTCGCCACAGTCCAGCAACTTGCACTTCAGTAAGACCGACCGCCTGCACACCTGACGGCAGGCAAATGTTGCTTTTCGCAATAGTCATGGAAATGCTCTTTGGAGCGTACCGAATCGGTGCTCCTTAAACTGAAAAGTTAGGTACCCGCCTTTGAGGGCGGTGGATTCGACGCTGGTGCCCAAACGGCTCCAACGAAGCGAATCGTACCGAACACCATCCCGAAAAGTCGAAATTGAAATTCAGGGCAGTTGGGGGGAAGTTGTGAGAGCTTCGCCTTGTGGACAGGTATCGGCTTCTTACCAGGCGATTGTGCTACGGCTCACGCGATGATTCGAGCCTGCCAGAGCCTTCTCTACGTGGCGCAATGAACCAGCTACTTCCTGGGCTGGAGGTCATTCAGTGAAAGTGTTCATCCTGACCGGTGCTGGCGTTTCGGCTGAGAGCGGGCTCGGCACGTTCCGCGACAAGGGTGGACACTGGGCCAAGTTCGACCCGATGAAGCTGGCCACCCCAGAAGCCTTCGCCCATGACCCCGGTCAGGTGCATGCCTTCTACAACGCACGGCGAGCCAACCTCCTCTCCGCCGAGCCCAACGAGGCGCACCATGCGCTTGCCCGGCTGGAGGCTGCCCTGGAGGATCATGGGGGTGACCTCTTCCTGTGCACCCAGAACATCGACGACCTCCACGAGTGGGCCGGATCGCAGCGGGTCGTCCATATGCACGGTGAACTCCTGCAGGCCCGCTGCCTCAGCTCATCGATCAGCACCGAATCGCTAAGGACATTGATGACGAGGCACTCGCTGCCATAGTGATGCAGTTCATTTCTGCCCGCGACGCCTGCACGCCCGGTCGCTATGAGATCGGACTGCAAATGTATGAGGCTACCTCAATTGAACGGGCTCGTGGATTTCTGAAGTAAGGCCAAGGACAAGCCTTGGACCTGCATGTCCGCTTGATGAATTCCATGACGGAAGCGCCTTGCGAAGTCTGGGTTCATATCCGCGTTCGATCAGGGCGCAGCGCTATTTCGGCAGTGTGTGCAATCTGGCCTTGATGCGCCGCGCTAAGTCAGTCCACGACCTCGCGATGAGCCATGAGAGCCCGCAGGGTGCCGATCTCGTCCTGGCTCATCAGGCGCGAGTAAGCTGCCACGTCAGCGGCAAAGATTGCTGCCAACCTACGTTCCACCCGCTCCCGACCCCTGGTCACAGACCTAGGTTCTCTGCATCAGGGAGGGAAGTTTGAACGCGTCCCGCTCGGATGCGAGAAGCCCGCCCTCTCTACGGTCCCCAGCATATCAATGACCGCTGTAATGCCCCTTCGACGGAGGGACCAGTCCAGGCCCACCACAAGGGCCTTGCATCCCGCTGGACCATGGCGTTCGCCTGCTGGCGGGTGCAGTACCAGATCGCCAAGCGACCTTACCCTCGCCAGAACTGGGGGAGGAACAGGACCAAGACTGTGAATAGCTCAAGCCGTCCCAGCAGCATGCCGGAAGCAAGAAGCCATTTGGCGGCATCAGGAAGGGTCGAGAAGTTGCCTGCCGGGCCAATGATCGGCCCCAGCCCCGGTCCGACATTCGACAATGTGGCCACAGCCGCACTGGCGCTTGTCAGGAAGTCGAGGTCCAGTGCCATCAAGAACAGGGTCAGCCCGCTGTAGCAGATGAAAAAGAAGGCGAAGAACACAACCACCGAGGATACCACCTCATCGGGCAGCAGCCGTCCGGCATAGACCCGCTGGAAGATACCTCTGGGGTAGATCAGGTGGCGGAGGTAACTGCGCAGAACCTTCGTCATGACCTCGAATCGGTAGATTTTGATCCCGCCAGAGGTCGATCCAGTGCACCCCCCCACAAAGATGAGACCGAAGAATACGCCAACAGCCGCATTTCCCCAGAGGCTGTAATCCGTGGTCGCGTAACCGGTTGTAGTCACGACAGAAACAACGTTGAAGCAGGCCAGCCGCAACGCATCTCCGAACCCATAGCGCCCCGACAGCACAAGCCACGCTGTCAGACCCGCGACCACAACGAGGAGAAACGAGAGGAAAGTCCGAACCTGTCTGTCGCGCAGGCTGTCCTGCTCACCCCGGAGGAGCCGCACGTACAGCACGAAGGGAATGCCGCCTGTGACCATGAACACTGTTCCAATCCACTGGGCCGCAGCGCTGAAGTTCCCCAGCGAGTTGTCGGAGGTGGAAAAGCCTGCCGTCGAGACAGTGGTGAGTCCGTGTGCAAGGGCGTCAAAGGCTGACATCCCAGCAAGCCAGTAGAGAACACTACAGGCGACGGTGAGACCCAAATAGATGAGCGAGATCGCAGTTGCGATCTCGCGCACGCGGGGCATGACCTTTTCAGAGCGATCTGACGACTCGGTGCGAAAGAGTTGCATCCCGCCGACGCCAAGCGCCGGGAGAATGGCAATGGCCACGCCGATGATCCCGATCCCGCCCAGCCATTGCAGAAGGGCTCTCCACAGCAAGAGGCCCTGTGGAGCCTTGTCGAGGCCCACGATCACTGTGGCTCCTGTGGTGGTCAAGCCAGACATCGCCTCGAAGAAGGCGTTGGTGAAGTTGTCCTCCAACTGCCCGTAATCGGACATATAGAGAGGCAGTGCCGCAAAGACGACGAGGGTCATATAGGCCAAGGGCGTCAACAGAAAGGACTGGCGCAGGGTGAGCCCACCCGCGAGGCGGCAACGTGTGACATAGGACAGACCCGCCCCACACGCGAAGGTCACGCCGCTGCTGAAGAGGAAGGACTTCCAATTGGGATCGCGTGTGACGAAGTCGAGGAGAGCAGGCAGGAGCATTGCCGACGCCAGCGCAAGCAGCATCTGAGCGATGATGTGGAGCACAGGGCGTAGATACGGTGGCGACCATGAGCCGAAGCTAATCCGATCTGAGGCAGCCATAAGGTTCATGGCTCGTCCTGCTCCGTCCCGATCAGCAGGGCCTCGCCCTTGCGAAGGTCGCGGTAGGTGACCAGCGCAATGACGTTGTCCCCTGGTTCAACCACCGTCTCGGTCGTGGGGATGATCACCGCATCGCCTCGAACGACCGCTCCGATCAGCATGCCTGCCGGAAGCCCCACCTGACCGAGGTTGCCCCGGACGAGCCGAGAGCCCTGCTGGACTGTGGCCTCGATGACCTCACCGAAATCCTCGCGCAAGGTATAGAGCGCCGACACGGAGCGATGTCGGACATGGCGAAGGATGCTGGAGATCGTGATCGCATTTGGCGTTACGACCGCATCGATCCCCATAATGGGCAGCAGAGGCTCATAGGAGGACTTGTTCACCAGGGTGATCGCACGGGTGCAGCCTTCGCGCTTGGCCAACACTGAAGCAAAGATGTTGGTCTCGTCATCATTCGTGACCGCGATGATCGTCTCAGCGGCTCGGACGTTCGCCTCGATCAAGGTGTCCTTGTCGAGGGCATCCCCATTCAGCACGATGGCGCTGTCCCTGAGTTCCTGGGAGATGAGCTCGGCTCGTGCACGGGAGTGCTCGATAACACGCAGCGCTGTGGCAGGCGACGACTGGATGATCCGCTTGGCGAGGTTGAGGCCGACATTGCCACCGCCTACGATGATCACACGACGGGCCACCTCCTCCTCATGGCCGAAGAAGCGCATGATTCGCTCCACCTGCTCGGTCTGCGCAACGATGTAGACATCGTCTCCCCGTTCGATGTGGTCGTGAGCGCTCGGTACGATGGCCTGCCCGTTGCGGATGATGGCAACCACCACGAGACCGGCATCAGGAAGAAGCCTGGGCAAGTCTCGAAGAGGGTGGCCCAAGAGGGAGCAGGAGCCTGTGTTGCAGTGAATACCGAGGAGTTGCACCCGTCCCTCTGCCAGAGGAACGGTATCGAAGGCTCCAGGGGTCCGAAGGCGTCGCTCGATGCCGCTGGCGACCTCGATCTCAGGCGAGATGATCACGTCGATGGGGAGTTGGTCCTGGCCGTAGAGCCCGCGTCGAGTGTGCTCCAGATACCCACTGTGGCGTAGGCGTGCGATGCGGCGGCGGACGTTGAAGAGGGAGTAGGCGACCTGACAGGCCACCATGTTGACCTCATCGGACTGGGTCACCGCGATGAGCATGTCGGCATCCTGAGCGCCTGCCCGCTCCAGCACCTCGGGATGGGAGGCATGACCGACCATGCCTCGCACATCGTAGCTCTCGTCAATGCGGCGTGCCTGCTCCGGGGAGGAGTCGATGACGGTGACATCGATGCCCTCGGTGGCGAGGTGGCGCGCGATAGCTGAGCCAACCTGTCCGGCTCCGCACACGATCACCCTCATGGATACGCAACCTCCCCGGCCAGAAGGGGTTTAGCGTGGCGCACTTCAGCGGGCTGAGCAATAGTGGGGCAGCTATCTCAGATTGGAGGCTTTCGTGTCGCGGCAGTCGATTCCGCCTCTCTTGTGCTCCAGTGCCTTTGAGTTGGACATAGATGGACTTACGAATTTTATCGGGACTTATCGCAGACTGGTCCGGCTCCATCCCCCTGGTCCACTGGCGAAGTAGAACAAGAGCCCACCCATGCTCACGTCAAGAAAACGCGTCGGACCAAGGACAAGAGCTGATTCCACGCAAGAGGAAACAGCTCTAAGTTCCGCCCAATCAGGCTGTTCGACGCCCTTGCCGCAGCATGAGGAATGATGTCGGAGGGGGCGGCGATCTTGTTGGGAGCGATGAAGAAGTCGTCGGCGGGGTTCGCGGTCGTCCGTATCACCCAGGCAGACCAGCCCCACTCAACTCGTCACAGAAGTGCTCCAGCACGGGCCAGTTCCGCACAATTCGATAGCTCGGATACAGAGCCATAAACTCACGCGCCATGCGGTGGGCTTCCTCGGCCCGGTCCAGGCGCATCAGGCTCGCCATTGAAATCAGATACGAGGGTGTATGGGTCGGGTAGACCTGCAAGGCCCTCCGGGCGAAGGTCAGCGCCGCCCCATAACTGCCCTTCATCAGCCAAGCCCCTGCCTGCCCAGCAAGCGGCATCACGCGCAGAGGATCGAGAGGAGACAAGCGGAGAGCACGGTCCGACAGCGCAATGGACCGGTCATGGTGACCAGCCCAGGTATTGATGACGGACCCGTGCCCATGAGCGTGGACGGAGCTTGGATTGATGGTGATGGCCTGCTCGATCATCTCGACGCTCGCCCCATAATCCCGTGTTCCGAGCGCCAGGGCGATGGCCACATGGGCGAGGGTTGAGGCGTCGTCGGATTGGAGTTCTTGAGCGGCCCTGGCGTGCTTGAGCATGGCCTCCCGGTGGGGCTCGGGCAGCCCACCCTCCCACAACGACTTGGCAAAGTAGCACCATGCCGCGACGCCATGGGCTTCGGCATAATCCGGGTTGATCTTGAGCGCCTGATCGATGAACGCCAGTGCTGTGGCCCGGTTCTCCTGCCGGACATCGTACATGTGGGCGAGTGCCCGAAGGTAGAAGTCGTAGGCGTCGAGGTCATCCGGGCGCTTGCGCTTCGCCCTCTCGATCTCGGCCTTTCGGAGGCTGGGCTCGATGGCTCCGACGACGCTCTGGGTGATCTCATCCTGAAGCTCGAAGATGTCGATGAGATCACGGTCGTACCGCTCGGCCCAGATGTGGGCTCCCGTTGCCGCTTCGATTAGCTGACCCGTAATACGGACGCGGTTGCGCGCTCGGCGGATCGAACCTTCAAGGACATAGCGGACACCGAGTTGCTGGCCGACCTCCTTCACATCCACGGTCTTGCTCTTGAACACAAAGCTGGAGTTCCGACCGATGACGAAGAGCCAGCGAATTCTGGAGAGGGCCGTCAGAAGGTCTTCGGTAATACCATCTGCGAAATACTCCTGCTCGGGATCGCCGCTCATGTTGGTGAAGGGCAGCACCGCAATGGAGGGCTTGTCGGGGAGAGCGTTGGCAGGTGATGAGACTCGGGCTGCTGTAGATGACCCTGAGACTGCTTGGGCGGTACTTCTCTCCAAGACCTCCACGATGAAGGCGTGAACTGGCTCCTCGATGTTCTTGACCGGCTGCAGCCCGAGGTCGTTGAAGGTCAGTGCCAGAGTCTTTCTGACCTGCCGGTGAGCGTCCCCGGAGATGCAAATTCCGCCAGGATCAGCGAGCCCCTCCAGCCGGGCCGCGATGTTGACCCCATCCCCCAGGAGGTCATCCCCACGAACCATCACATCGCCCACATGCACCCCGATGCGGAAGCGCAGGGCGCGCTCTGCGTCCACACCTGCGATCAGATCAGCCAGGGCTTTCTGGACCTCGACGGCGCACTGGACAGCATCTACAGCGCTCGGGAAAGCTGCCAACAGGGAATCGCCTGCGGTGTTGGCGATCCTGCCCCCGTGCTCCGCGATGAGCCGGTCCATGACCTCTCGGTGGGCTGTGAGAGCCCGCAAGGTGCCAACCTCGTCCTGGCTCATCAGCCGGGAGTAGGCCGCGACATCTGCCGCGAAGATAGCTGTTAACCTGCGCTCGACCCGCTCCCGACCACTCGCCACAGCCCCGTACCTCAAATCCCGAGAGTAGTTTGACCGGCTGGAGGGCGGAGGCAAGGGTTTAAGGGTCACCTCTCCCCCTCGCTCCCAGTCGAAGCCCCAACCCGCCGCGTGGGAAAGCCGAGTGAAGTTGGACAGCCAGCGTTGCTATCCACTTGACAGACGCTCGGAACAGGCCAAGCCTTCGCGTGCTGCTCTTCGAGGGCAGCCCCTTCCATGAGACTTGGAGGTCGTCATGGGACCACCTGGACAGCCTGCCGCGATGATCGCTGAGGCACCCGGACGGGCCACAGCGTAGCGGCTTCTCATACGGACGACATCTCGGGAGGAAGCCAGAGCCGCAGGTCCTGCTGATCAGCGGACGCGCACGAATCCCTGCGCTCCTCCCGAGAGGCTCGCGATGTCATGAGGTAACGAGACCCACCATCAGCATCAGGCGTAGGAATGGACAATGACAGCCTTCAACGTCATTCGGGTTCGCGTGAAAGAAGGGCGTGAGGAGGAGTTCATCAAAGCGCACCGCCGCATGAAGCCCGAGGACTTTCCTGGTTCGCGTCGAGGCTTGCTCATCAAGACCGGCGAGCGAGCGTACTGCCTTATCGGCGAGTGGGACAGCATGGATGCTCTCGTTGCTGCGCGGCCTCGGATGATCTCGGTTGCCACGGGGTTTGGCGATACGCTGGAGGACTTGGCGGCGACTTTGGATTGTCCGATGCCGTCTCGGGTGAGGTTGTCCTCGACTCCGGCGAAGACCCCCACTCCCGTGCCTATGCCGAGTCCATGACCTGAGAGGGCCTAAGCTCGATGGCAGGTACTGGCGGAGTCGCTCTGTTCAGTGGCAGGCCACGATGAAAACCGCATTTTGTGAAAGGCTCGGGCTCAACGTTCCGATTGTCCAAGCCTACCTATGCAAGAGCGCCAGCACTTTGCCGAGGCGATCAGGACCAAGCTCGTGCGCGAGATCGCGGACTTGCCCTCCGAGCCACTGATGCAGAAGGTGCAGGCCAGCCCACCCATGAACTGCACCACGCGACCAGGGTTTGCGCCGTACCAAGGTCCATAGACGACGCCTTCCGCTCCGAGTGGAGCCATTTCTGAGCCGCCCCAGCGAACCAGAGCCAAGTTTGTGAAGCAGCCTTCTCCGCAGTCCCAAATTGTCAGGACGTGCTCGCCCGCAAAGTTCACCGGTTCCTGTGCGACCTCTCGGATGCGAGTGCGGGAGGAGGGCTTGTCGGCGGTGTCGATGATCGGGCGAGCCACAGGGCAACAATAGACCTCCCGGACGGGTTAGCCCTCAAACGAGGGAGCGCGATCCGGCGCGGCTGGTTGGGCGAAGGGCGAACCCGTGTGGGTCGCCTGGATCAGTCCTGCCATTAGGGCTCTCATTGGACCTCGGCCACTTTGTGATCCTGCCGTAGGAATTCTCTAACTGACGCATCAGGAGCGAGGAGCCGCGAGGCAAGGGTTTGCGGGTCGGATTAAGCGTTAGCGATGAGTTCTTGACCATGCTCGGAGTGTGAAGCGAATCACACCAGAACGCGCCTTCTTATCGCTATGGTGGCTGTCACAGACCATCGACGGCCAAAGCCTTCATTTGACGCAAGACAAGCTTCTTCGACTTAGGTATAAGAGAGCCATAACAGCGTGTTTGCCACCCTCCTGTTCGAGGCTGGCCTCCTGATCTGCACGCGCCTCTTTTCAATGACGCTGCGCCCATATGGCTGCGGACCTGACAGGACCGCAGGGGGTGATCCTATGCGCAAGCCTTCTTTGTTCATTCTCGCCGTGGTCGTTGCCGCAGGGGCATTCTGGGTCACGATGCTGACCACACCGCCTAAGACACAAGCGTCAGTCCAGCCCATCAACAACGGCATCGATGTCTATGACATGATGACAGGCGTGACCCTGCCCGAAGCTGAACTGGCTCCCACCCACTGAGCCTTACAAGCCGACCCGCCGCCATACCTGACTGACAACACAGCCATGCTGGAGCCGGAGCGTTGACGCTTGCGCCGTCTCCGAGAAGTAAATGCAACCGGACCATCGCCGAGTCGTTCGGCGCGTTGTACTGAGCCCCAATCGGTCCCCTCCGTCGCACTGACATCCAACCAAGGGAGGTTTCTATGAAAGTGCTATCAGGATTGCTCATCGCGTCGGTGCTCTGCGTCACTGCATCACCAGCATCCGCAACGCCCGAAGATGAGGTCCGAGCCGTCATAACGACTTGGACACAAGCCTACTCGGATGGCGATCACAGCAGAGTAGCGCAGTTGTACGACCGCTTTGGGCGGGTTCGGGGTGTGGATACGACAGACCTGATCGGCCCTGAGTCCATCAGTGAGTACCACTATTTTGATCACTGGCATCATAAGCTGCGCTCCGTGACGATTGGCACCTCGACGTGCCAGACTTTCGACGATGCGACCGCGACCTGCAACGGCATCATGTCGTATAATCTCACCACCCGAACAGGTGAAATGCGCAGCCAACAATCGCAGTTCGGCTTTGCCCTTGCGTATTCCGCTGCCGAAGGACGATGGCTGATCCAGGATCATCATGAAGTACGGGAAGCGGTCGTAGCGCTCAGCCCCGCTGATGTCATCCAGACGGGTGCAGTCAAAAAGCCGCCCAATGTTGCGCCAGCGAGCGTTGTCACGGTCCCTGCCAAGTGAGTGCCCCAGGGTATGAAGAGGTCAGCCCACTGCGCCCTTTGCGACGCAGTGGGAGCGCAAGCAAGTCACCAAATAAAATCTGCGGCTGTCCTGACCCGCACCGGAGCCAGTTGATTCAACATTGAAGCACCATCACACACGTTTCAACCTGTGTTGACGGATCGAGAGGAGGTCGCAATGACCTCAACACGTCCTCAGCCCCTACAGGATGAGTTCCTGACGCACCTCAAGGAGCAGACCGTCCCTGTCACGATGTTCCTGGTGAACGGGGTCAAGCTCCAGGGCTACGTCGCCCACTGCGACAGGTTTGGTGTCGCACTCACACGCGACGGCCAGAGCCAATTTATCTACAAACACGCAATCTCGGCCATCAACCCCCTGATCGATGTCCAAGTCCCAACTGGACCAGAGTAGGTCGAGCGATCAGAGCCTTCAGGCTAATCGGTCATAGTTAACCTGCCCTATGAGTGTTCCATACCCTCTTGGGTCATCGGGGACCGCTTCCCACCTGACTGCCCGTAAGCTCATGGAGAGCACCATGCGCAGGAGAGCCCATGGGTGAACCATGCCCCAGGAGGATATCCCCTCCATGCTTCAGGTGATTGAGGAGAAGATCGCCTCCTCCAAGATCGAGGTTCACCGCGGCCATGGAGCGAACCGGAAACGGCGCGGTGACTGTGAGGACCGGCGTTCAGTGCCGACGCACCTTCAGTACCCCTAATCCTGCGAATGGACGAGCTTGAGGAAGTCGGGCCGCTTCTTCTGCGGGGCAGCCGTGTAGCTCTTCTGGCGGAACGTGATGGAAACCACCCCGTCAGTGACGGGTCCTTCGATCACAGAGTAGCCGAGTGCGTCCGCAAGCGTAATGGCCTGCTGCTTTGCTCCGACCGAGATGACCCGGTCGAACTCGATCAGGCCGATGTCGAGGAGGGTCGTCAGCACGCCGATCTCAACCCCCTCGGCAAAATCAGCCGAACGGGAGGGGAAACGGACCCGCAAACCCTCAGCGATCTGGATGTGGTGTGCCATCGTTTGCCCCGGTGTCGTCACGGGTGAGCCCTTCAGGTCTCCATACTTGCTCCCTGAAGGAGATCGGTGCCTCACCCAATCCAACTATGAACCTGTTCTCGTGCCTGAACTGTGACATCGCGCACACCGGGTCAGTGTTTGTGATCAGGCCATGTCGCTCGCCATCTCCACGTCGAGGAGATGTCATCGCCCCCGAGCCGGATTGCCTCCTTGATGGGCTCTTGAGCGGTGGGCTCTTACATCGCTGGCGCAGCCTCCGCCTCCAGAAGTTCCATGAGGCCGCTCAGGGGACAGCTCCACCTGGAACACGACAGTTCGCCTCGGCAGCCGGAGGATGCCCCGAAGAGCGCGATGAGACCGACAGGCACAGAAGCGCTGGCTGAGATCGAAGACATCGCTGCCCCCAAACGGAGACCCTGCCTATGAACATCGAACACTGGCTGGCGTTCACGGCAGCTTCCGCGATCCTGATCGTCATCCCCGGTCCCACGATCCTGCTGGTGGTGTTCTACGCGCTCGGGCAGGGCTGGCGGACGGCCCTCCCGATGGCCATCGGAGTGGCCCTGGCGACTTCACGGCCATGACGCTCTCGATGCTCGGCGTCGGAGCACTGCTGGCCACCTCGGCAACGGTGTTCACCGTCCTCAAGTGGGTGGGAGCGGCCTACCTGATCTGGCTGGGCGTCAAACTCTGGCGAGCCGGAGGCACCCTCGATGCCCAGCCCCGGACGGATGCTGTCTCGTCGGCCCGCATGCTGGCTCACGCCTGGATCGTCACGGCGCTGAACCCGAAGGGCATCACCCTCTTCGTGGCCTTTCTGCCCCAGCTCCTTGACACGACCACCAGCTTCTGGACCCAGATGCTGATCTTCGAGACCACCTTCCTGACCCTCGCCTGTGCCAATGCGCTCGGCTACGCGCTCGTCGCCTCGCGTGCTCGTGCCGTCGTGCAGCGGCCTGCCACGATGCGGGTGTTGAACCGGGTCGGCGGTTCGCTCCTGATCGGGGCCGGTGTTGCCGCCGCGAGCGTGTGAAGCGCTTGAGACCGCCCTTGGTTCGCGCCGTCAGCGGATGCTCGTGCGGCTCCACGCTCCTGGTCCGCTGGCGAAGTAGAACAAGAGCCCACCCATGATGGCGAGGCGCTCGAACATCTCGCCGTTCTTGGCCGGTTGGAGCATCAAGCCCAGAACGGACGACCCATATGCCAGCCAAAGACCTGTCGCTGTGAGGATAACGAGCGCCAGCGCCGTCGCGCGGGGCCATAGCCCAATGATGAGTGCGAAAGGGGCGACGAACTCGGCAGCCACCATGACCCCAGCGATCACCTCGGGATAGGGCAGACCCTTGGCCCGAAGGGAGGCGGCGAAGGCTGAGAACGCCATGAGCTTGGCGAAGCCGGAGGGGAGGAACAGGGCCGCGACCAATAGGCGACCCAGAAGTAAGGCTCCATCGGTGCTGCGGCTCAACATCAAACTCTCCTATCGACCGAGTTCCAGGACCGGTTGGTGGCAGCCGGTGCAGGTATGAGAAGAGCGCGGGTCGGGTTAGGAAGCGGTTACAAAGCAGGTCCAGACCATTCTGAGCCCCTTTCTGACGACTGCTTGAGGCATCTGAACCTGATCCCCACCTCTACCGCGCCAGCCGTGGGAGAACAACATGCGCAGGAGGCGACAAGCGTGGATCATGCCCCAGGAGGACATCCCTTCCATGCTCCAGATGGTCGAGGAGAAGATCACCTCATCCGAGATCGAGGTTCACCAGCGCCACACTCTTATCCGGCTCCGACACTTTCTGGAGGAGGAACTCCAGGCGGCGCAAGGGCATCCTCTTCCACCTGAGGTCGTCTAATCGCGGCTCATTGTGCAAGGCCTTTCTTTGACGGGCTGGCGTTTGCCGGGTTCAGGGTCGTCTTCGCAGTCGGTATGGGGCCGCTGCACGATGGGTCTTCGTGAGGGTGGGACCTCC
>JAESFL010000416.1_pt1 | contig 31207 bp, 28 predicted proteins | sample 9269401 | NCBI WGS metagenome assembly JAESFL01 (sample SAMN14506025, study PRJNA617098) | algae metagenome | isolation source: Gloeocapsa sp. UFS-A4-WI-NPMV-4B04 and co-occurring heterotrophs from desert... | place: USA: Utah | collected 2006-10-01 | reverse complement strand
AGATGCAGAAGATTTATCCCGATGCGGCGGCGGCGCTCGAAGGACTCCTGTTCAACGGCATGACCATCTGTGCGGGCGGGTTCGGCCTGTGCGGTATCCCCGAGCGGCTCATCGATGCCATTCAGGCGAGCGGCGTCAGGGACCTGACCATCGCTTCCAACAATGCCGGCATCGACAATGAGGGACTGGGAAAGCTGCTTCGCACGCGGCAGGTGAAGAAGATGATCTCCTCTTATGTGGGGGAGAATAAGGAGTTCGAGCGGCAGTATCTCTCCGGCGAGCTCGAGGTGGAGTTCTGCCCTCAGGGCACGCTGGCAGAGCGGTGCCGCGCCGGTGGCGCCGGCATCCCCGGCTTCTACACGAGGACGGGCGTCGGAACGCAGGTTGCCGAAGGCAAGGAGCATAAGGAGTTCGACGGCGACACCTTTATCCTCGAGCGCGGCATCCGGGCCGATCTGTCGATCATCAAGGGCTGGAAGGCGGACGAGATGGGCAATCTCATTTTCCGCAAGACGGCGCGCAACTTCAATCAGCCAATGGCGACGGCGGGCCGGGTGTGCGTGGCCGAGGTCGAGGAGATCGTGCCGATCGGGAGCCTCGACGCGGACGCCATCCATTTGCCGTCCATTTACGTGAAGCGGCTGATCAACGGCTCACCCTACGAAAAGAAGATCGAGTTCCGGACGACGCGTCAGCGGGAGGCGGCATAATGGCTTGGGACCGCAATCAGATGGCAGCACGCGCCGCGAAGGAGCTTCGCGACGGCTATTACGTGAACCTCGGCATCGGCATTCCGACTTTGGTTGCGAACAACATTCCGGATGGGATGACCGTCACGCTCCAATCGGAAAACGGAATGCTCGGCATCGGGCCCTTCCCTTATGAGGGAGAGGAAGACCCCGACCTCATCAATGCCGGCAAGCAGACGATTTCGCAGCTGCCGTCGTCGAGCTATTTCTCTTCCTCGGACAGTTTCGCGATGATCCGCGGCGGCCATATCGACCTGACCGTGCTCGGCGCCATGGAAGTCGCGGAGAATGGCGACATCGCCAATTGGATGATTCCGGGCAAGATGATCAAGGGCATGGGCGGCGCCATGGATCTCGTCGCGGGCGTCAAGAAGATCATCGTCGTCATGGAGCATACGTCCAAGAACGGCGATCCGAAATTCATCCCCGAATGCACGCTTCCGCTCACGGGCAAGAATGTCGTGGATATGATCGTGACGGACCTGTGCGTCTTCCATCGGCCTGACCACCAAAGCCCGTTCCGGCTGATCGAACTGGCTCCCAACGTGGGCGCGGATGAAGTGGCGGCGAAGACGACGGCGCGCTACGAGAGCTAGGAAAGCCGTATCGGGGGAGCGAATATGCTGAAGAAGGTCGCGATGGCCGCAGCTGCCTTGGTGGCGCTCGGCGGCTTCCAGGCGCCGCCGGCGTCGAAGCCGCTGCCCGAGCTGTCGCTGTGGCGGCTCGATTGCGGGAACTTCCTGATCAAGGATTTCAACGCCTTCTTCTCCGATACCATGGCCTATGCTCCGGGCCAGGCAAAGAACATCACTTCAAGCTGCTATCTCATCCGCAACGGCAATCGCTACATGCTGTGGGACACGGGGCTCACCACCCGCCTCATCGGCAACGCACAGGACAGTCCAGCCCAGCGGATCGAGCTTAAGACCAGCATCTTCGATCAGCTCAAGAGGATCGGCGTTCGACCCAACCAGATCGAATTGATCGGCATCAGCCACTACCATTCCGACCATCTCGGGCAGGCGGCGAACTTCCCGCAAGCCGAGCTGGTGATCGGCAAAGGGGATCTCGATGCGCTGAAGGCAAGGCCGACGCCGCAGGGCATGGAACCCGACCTCTTGAAGCCTTGGATCAGCGGCGGCCGCAAGGTCACCGCGGTGGATCGGGATGTCGACTTCTTCAAGGACGGGCGGGTGATCATGCTGAAGACGCCGGGGCATACGCCGGGGCACAATGCTCTGCTCGTGAAGCTTGCGAGCGGAAACGTGCTTCTTTCCGGCGACCTTTACCACTTCACCGAACAGGTGCCGATCAAGGGGGTTCCGCCGTTCAACACGGATCGGGCGGACACGCTCGCCTCGATGGACCGGTTCGACAGGATCGCTCGGAACCTCAGAGCCAAGGTGATCATCCAGCACGAGGCCGCGGATATCGCCAAGCTTCCGCTTTTTCCCGAAGCAGCCCGGTGAAGGCGCTGTTGTCGCGATCGCCCGGCGGGCCCGATACGCTCCAACTGTCGGAGCTTCCGGATCCGGTGCCGGGCAAGGGTCAATTGCTTGTCGGCGTCAGGGCCTGCGCGATCAACTATCCGGACGTCCTGATCATCGAGGATAAATATCAGTTCAAGCCGGCCCGACCCTTCGCGCCCGGGGGCGAGATCGCGGGCGTGGTCGAGGCGCTGGGAGAAGGCGTCGAGGGATGGAGGGTGGGAGACCGTCTGATCTCGATGCTGGGCCATGGCGGTCTTGCCGAGAAGGTGGTGGTCGACGCGCGCATGGCGCTGCCGTTGCCGCCCGAGCGCAGCTTCGAGGAAGGGGCGGCGCTGATCCTCACTTACGCCACCTCGATCCATGGGCTGCTTGATCGCGGGAAGCTGAAGGAAGGGCAGACCTTGCTGGTGCTCGGCGCCGCTGGCGGCGTCGGCGTGGCGGCTGTGGAGCTTGGGAAAGCCTTCGGGGCTCGCGTAGTTGCGGCCGTTTCCTCAGATGAAAAGGCCGCCGCGGCCCGCGAAGCGGGGGCGGACCATGTGCTCGTTTATCCGCGTGGCCCGTTCTTCGACAAGGAACAGTCGAAGGCGCTCGCCCAGCAGTTCAAGGAAGCGGTAGGACCGAACGGAGCCGATATCATCTATGATCCCGTCGGCGGCGACTATGCCGAGCCGGCGCTTCGCTCGATCGCTTGGGAGGGACGCTATCTGGTTGTCGGCTTCCCGGCGGGCATTCCAAAGCTCCCGCTCAACCTCACCCTGCTCAAGAGCTGCGACATCTGCGGCGTGTTCTGGGGCGCTTTCGCCGCGCGCGATCCGGACGCGAACGGCGCCCATATTCAGACGCTGTTCCGCCTATGGAGCGAGGGCAAGATCGCACCCAAAGTCAGCCGCACCTGGCCGCTCAGCGAAGGCGGCGAGGCGATCGCGTACATGGCCGCCCGCAAAGCGATCGGCAAGCTCGTCGTGACCATGTGAGCCGCGCACGCCGTTGCGCCCCGAGCCGTCCCCGCCTATCTCTTCCTGATGAACCGACAAAGGACCGCCATGACCACCTTCGACGACCGCGAAAAGGCATTCGAGAACATGTATGCCCGCGATCAGGAGATGCAGTTCAGGATAATCGCGCGCCGCAACCGGCTGCTCGGCCACTGGGCTGCCAATCTGATGGGCCTCACCGACGTCGAGGCCGATTCCTATGCCAAGGACGTGGTCCGCGCGGATTTCGAGGAAGCAGGTGATGAGGACGTTATTCGCAAGCTTCTGGGCGACCTCACTTCGGCGGGTGTCGAGTGCGACGATTCCCGCATCCGCGAGGCGCTCGAGCACAAGACGGTCGAGGCACGACGGCAGCTGATGGAATCGCAGGGCTGATCGGATGGCAATGGAAGCGGGCGAGATCGAACGGCTGATCCGCGCAAGCATCCCCGATGCTCGCGTCGATATCACCGATCTTGCCGGCGATGGGGACCATTATTCAGCGCGGGTGGTCTCCGAAACTTTTCGGGGGCTACCGCGCGTCAAGCAGCATCAGCGCGTTTATGAAGCGCTGGGCGGCCGGATGGGCGGAGTGCTGCACGCACTTCAGCTCACCACCGCGACACCCGATTAGGAGCTCCCAATGACCGACACCAATAGCCGCATCGACGAGATCGTATCTTCCAACGATGTCGTTCTCTTCATGAAAGGCACCGCGCTCTTTCCCCAATGCGGTTTTTCGAGCCGCGCCGTGGCCATTCTCGATCATCTCGGGGTCGGTTTCGAAACGGTCGACGTGTTGCAGGATCCCGAGATCCGCAATGGCATCAAGGCCTATTCCGATTGGCCGACGATCCCGCAGCTTTATGTGAAGGGCGAATTCGTCGGCGGCTCGGACATCATGATGGAAATGTACGAGGCCGGCGAGCTCCAACAATTGCTCGAGGAAAAGCAGGTGGCGCGAGCGGACTGATCCGGCCCGTGCCCTCCGCCGTCACGCCTGCACGGAAGCAAGTCGGCGAAGCCCCGCATATTCCAGTAGCGCCAGACCGAGCACGGCAATCGCCTGTGCCGCGACGACGACGATGCCGAGTCCGGTCATAGCCTGGGCCGATGCGCCGACCAGCACAAGGCTTTCGGCGGCCCAAGCCGTGTTTCCGACGATGACGATCCAAACGCCCAAACGCGGCGGGGATGTTCGGGTGGCGAGCCAGCCGATGAAGGCGGCGAGAGGAAGGAGCAGGAGCCCGGCGCCGCGGATCAGCCCCTCCGGAAGCCCGAACAATGGCGCAACGGTGCCTGCCGCGGGAGTCATGACGATCCCCATTGCCGCGCAGCTCAGGGCATCGAAAGCAAGGACGCGGCGAAGAAAAATGGCATTCATGTGCGTGACCTTTCCTGGCTTGGCGGCACGCGCCGCCACTTGCGTCTTCTGCCGGCGCGGGGGAAGTGGGTCGATTACTTCGGAGGTAATGGGAATTCCACGCGCCCCAGACTAAGCCGGGGCTGATGGATCAGAGCCACACCGACGTCTCGGCGGGCGAGCAGCTTCGCGCCTGGCGCAAGCGTCGTCGCCTCAGCCAGCTCGATCTTGCGCTCGATGTCCCCATGTCAACCCGGCACCTTAGCTTCATCGAGACCGGTCGTTCGCAGCCCAGCCGGACGATGTTGCTGGGGCTCGCCGAAGCGCTGAAAATCCCGCCACGGGATCAGAACCTGCTGCTGGCCGCGGCGGGCTTTGCACCCGCCCGTCCGGAACGGCCGCTGAGCGATCCCGCCATGGCCGACGCCAAGGCGGCGGTCGAACTCGTGCTGCGGGCCTATGAACCCTTTCCGGCGCTGGCCGTCGATCGGCATTGGTCACTTGTCGCCGCCAATGGCGGCGTCGACCCGCTGCTCGAGGGCGTTGCGCAGCCTCTGCTCGATCCTCCCACCAACGTGTTGCGACTCAGCCTGCATCCGGACGGCCTGGCGCCAAGGATCCGAAACCTTCCCGAATGGCGGGCGCATCTGTTTCGCCGGCTTGAGGAGCAGATCGACGTGAGCGGGGACAGAACGCTCGCGTCGCTCCTGGGTGAACTCCGCACCTATCCGGGCGGCGTCTCGCACGCCGCTAATCGGCTGGGAAGCGTCGCCATTCCACTGGTGCTTCGGGCGGGGCAGGAGGAGCTTTCGTTCCTGAGCACCACGACAATCTTCGGAACGCCGGTGGACGTGGTGCTTGCAGAGCTGGCGATCGAAGCCTTCCTCCCTGCCGACGCGCGAACGGCGGAGCTGCTGATTTCGGGAGCCTGGAAGAACTAGGGCGGGCGGCGCGACCAGAAAGCGCCTGCCCGCCCTTGGGTGGAACGGTGTGGACACGGATAACGATACACGTGCCGTGCCAAAGCGCGTCAGCCGCGGAAATCCGCCGCACTCCATGGTGAAGGGAAATTAACGTCTTACGGCGGGTGTAAGAGATCCCGACAAGTTTCCCGGCGCCGAGCTGATCGTCGCTTCAGAAACATTCATTTTCGGTTCAGCTACGTGGACTACACATGTAGTCTAAGAGTTGCACAAGCAGCCGGACGCCAGGGAGCGAGCACATATGCTCGGAAACGGTTCAGTCATTTCAAAGATTCCCCGACCCCGCCTGCATCCCGGCGGCACGGGAATCGGCCGCGCCGTCGCCGTCCGATGGCGGACCCGGGCAGCGGGTGCCCCTGATGCTCGCGCTGGGGCCGGAGGCGCGGCCGTCTTGTTACGCGACGGGCGGGAGCGCGATCTTCGCGCTTCCGCCCGAAAGTTTCGATGGTGGGAGCGTGCCCGATGACGGAGCGGATTTCGGATGCCGAACATGCGGTGATGGAGGTGCTTTGGGAGGAAGCCCCCCTTGCTGCCTCCGACGTCGCCGAGCGCGTGGATCCTCAGCGGGGATGGAGCGCACGCACCGTCAAGACCCTCCTGTCGCGGCTGCTCGCCAAAGGCGCGATCGTCCACGAAGAGGATGGACGACGTTACCTCTACCGGCCTGCCATCGAACGCGAGGATTTCGTCGAGCGGGAATCCGAAAAGCTGCTCGACCGTATGTTCGGCGGTCGCCTCACGCCGCTCGTGGCGCACCTTGCGGAGCGCAACCGCCTGTCCCCGCAAGACATTGCCGAGATCGAAGCCCTGCTGAAGGAGCTTAAATCATGATCGCGTGGATCCTCGAAGCCATGGTTGCCGCGACTTTGCTCATGATCCTCGTGCTGGCGGTGCGCCGGCCGGTGGCTGATCTGTTCGGCGCGCAATGGGCCTATGCGCTTTGGCTGCTGCCGGTGCTGGTGCCGCTGCTGCCGCCAATCCCAGGCATTCTGCCCGCCGCGGCGGCGCCCATGACAATCATCATCCCGGAAATCCCACTGCAAGGCGCCGCGGCCGCCGCCGCCGCGCCAACGACCGGATCCAACCAATCCTCCGATCTCCTGCTCATGCTGCTCGCGCTTTGGGCGGGCGGGGCCGTTGCTTTCGCGGTGTGGCAGCAGGCCACCTATAGCGCATTCATGCTTCACCTGGGGCCGGAGGGCCGCACCGCGCACCCGCCAAGCTTCGGCGGCGTCCGCGTGGTCGAAAGCGATGCGGTCGACGGTCCGGTTGCCGTCGGCCTGTTCAGTCGGCGCATCGTCGTCCCGCAGGATTTCCTGACCCGCTACAGCCCGGCCGAGCAGCGCCTCGCGCTCGAACATGAGCTTGTCCATCACCGGCGCCTCGACCTCTTGTGGAATTGGATCGGCCTCGGGCTTCTGACGATCAACTGGTTCAATCCGATCGTGCACATGGCCTTTCGCGCCTTTCGTGCGGACCAGGAACTTGCCTGCGACGCTGCCGTGACGCGCCGATCTCCTTCGCAGCGACACGATTATGCTTGCGCCCTTGTCAAATCCGCGAGCCACCCTGGCCTGATTGCCGTCTGCCCGCTCAATCACGCCGACATGCTGAAACGGAGATTGCGAATGATGAAAAAGCATCGGTCGAGCTGGGCTCGCAGCGCAGGCGGCGCTGCGGCGCTGTCCCTGGTCGCGGCGGCGGGGCTGGCGCTCGCTGCGCCTGGGTTTGCCCAGGAGGAGCGGCCAGTTCCCGTAGACGTCGTGGTAGCGACGAAAAACCATCAGCCGATCATCGAGGAGCAGGACGTGGACCGGCTTCGCGTGAAATGCAGCGATCGCGGTGACAGCGAGGCAATCGTCTGCTCGGACGAGGAGGCTCGGGATCCGGAGGTGCGAGCCATCGTGGCCAAGACGAAGGCGCGCGTTTACGAGCGGCTCCCGGACGCGAAGCTTAAACGGCGCGACATGGCGAACGTTCGCAAGGCCGTGGAAAAAGCGCGCAAGGAACACAGCCGCGCGATGAGAGAAGCCGAAAAGGCCATGGCCGAGGGGCAAATCCATGCCATGGCCGCGCATGACGAAGAGCGGATGGCGCATATGGAACGGGCGCTCGCCCATGCGCGCGCCCATCTTCAGCGAATCGACGTCCACCGGATCCGGGCCGATGCGATGCGCACGGCGATGGTCGCCACCCGTGCCCGACTTCCACGTCATGTGCTGACATCCATCGAAATGCGCGAGATTGAGGCGGCCATGGAGGAAGCGGGCAGGGAGCTTGAGAGGATCGAGATCCACATCGACATGCCCGAACTGGATCGGCACCCTTTTTCGCCGCCGCCGCCCCCTGCACCGCCCGTAGCGCCGCAGCCTCCGATGCCGCCCATCCGCTGACAAACTCCTTGGCCAAGCGGGGCGGTTCCCCTGTGCGCCTCGCTTGGCTTTTTGTCAGTTCACGCCCATCTGTCACGCCATGGAGGAAGCTCAGCGCGGTAGAATCGAACGGCTGAGCCCGCTGGTCCGTCGGCTACTGGCCCCCAATCCTTCTCCCTTTACCTTCACCGGTACGCAGACCTATGTGGTCGGTTCGGGCGAAGTGGCCGTGATCGATCCTGGTCCAGCCATTCCGGAACATGTGGATGCGCTCCTGGCGGGCATCGCCGGGGAACGAGTGACGGCGATCCTTTGCACCCATACGCATCGTGACCATAGTCCGGCGAGCCGCGCCCTCGCAGAGGCGACGGGTGCGACCATCGTCGGATGCCGCGCGCTTTCGTTTGAAGATGCGGGGCCTCGCGCCGATGCCGCCTTCGATGACGACTATGCACCCGACCGCGTCCTCGCCGACGGCGAGGCGCTGGAGGGGAAAGGATGGATACTCGAAGCCATTGCCACACCCGGCCATACTTCGAACCACTTGTGCTTTGCGCTTCCTGAGGAGAAGGCGCTGTTCAGCGGCGACCATGTGATGGGCTGGTCCACCACCATCGTCTCGCCGCCGGATGGCGCCATGGCCGCCTACATGACGAGCTTGGCGAAGCTCCAGGCGCGAAGCGACTCCATCTACTATCCCGGGCATGGTCCGGTGATTGAGGGCCCGCAAAAGCTGCTCCGTGGTCTGGTCCTCCACCGCCGGCAGCGCGAGGCTCAGATCCTGGCGGAACTGCGACGAGGGGAGCAGGAAGTCGCCGATATGGTACCGCGCCTGTATCGCGAGATCGATCCACAGCTTCATCCCGCCGCGGAGCGGTCGGTGCTTGCGCATCTGATCGACCTGCAATCCAGGGGCGTGGTTGTTCGGGAGGGGGAAGCATGGCGAATCGCCGCGTAGGAGTTGGCCTCCTCGTCGGGGCGCTGGTCCTGGGGCTCGTCGTGGGAGCGCTGGTCACCGGCATTGCCCGGATCGGCAATTTGTTCGGCGGCGGCCCCGATCCCGAGACGATTGCGGCCGCCAGCCTCCAGTCGATCCGGGAGCAGAACAGGCTCACCCCGTTTGCCGCGCGCTACGTCGCCGTCGTCACCTCCAGCCAGAGCCGGTTCGGGCTGCGTGCCCAGAAGACTTTGATCATGCCTGGCACGGTTCGCTACGAGGTCGATCTGGGCAAGCTTCAGCAACGGGATGTGCGTTGGAACGAGCAGGCAAAAACGCTCACTATCACATTGCCTCCGCTTGAAATTACCCGTCCGAACGTCGATCTTAACGAGCTACGGGAATATGGCGAAGGCGGCGTTCTGATGGCGCTCACCAGTGCCGAGGATCGGCTCGATGCGGCGAACCGCGCGCGTGGCCAGCAGGAGCTGGTTCGCCAAGCGCGGCAGGCATTGCCGATGCAGCTTGCGCGGGATGCCGCCAAGCGGGCCGTCGCGCGAAGTTTCGCCATGCCGCTTCGGGCGGCAGGCGTGGAGGCGAACGTCGAGGTGCGATTTGCAGGGGAGGGGGCTCAGCAGCCTTCCTATCTCGACAGGTCGCGCAGGATTGACGATGTGCTGAAGCAGCGGCAGGCGGGATAGCGCCTGCAAAGGACCGGAAGAGATGAACGCACCCAATCTGAGCCTGCGCGGCCTTGATCTGCGCACCGAGATCGACCGCCTGCGCAAGGAACGAAACGCGGTGATCCTCGGCCATTATTACCAGACGCCGGAAATCCAGGATATCTCCGACTTCGTCGGCGACAGTCTGGATCTGTCGCGCAAGGCGGCGTCGACGAGCGCCGACGTGATCGCCTTCTGCGGCGTGCGTTTCATGGCCGAGACCGCCAAGATCCTCTCGCCCGAGAAGATCGTGATCCTGCCCGACATGGAGGCTGGCTGCAGCCTCGAGGACAGCTGCCCACCCGACCAATTCAAGGCGTTCCGGGAGAGGCACCCGGATCACATCGCGCTCACCTACATCAACAGCTCGGCGGAGGTGAAGGCGCTGTCCGACATCATCGTCACTTCCTCGTCGGCTGAGACGATCCTGAGCCAGATCCCCAAGGATCAGAAGATCATCTTCGGCCCGGACAAGAATTTGGGTGGCTGGCTGTCGCGGAAGACCGGACGGGACATGCTGCTCTGGCCGGGTGTCTGCATCGTCCATGAGGCTTTCTCCGAAACGGAATTGCTGAAGCTCAAGGCGCAGCATCCGGAGGCGCCGGTGCTGGCGCATCCGGAATGCCCGCCGCACATCCTGGATCACGCCGATCAGATCGGTTCGACCAAAGCGATCCTGGATTATGCGCTGACCTCGCCATCGGAGGTGATGATCGTCGCCACCGAGCCGCACATCATGCACCAGATGGAGAAGGCGGCGCCGCAGAAGACCTTCATCGGGGCGCCTGGCGCGGACGGCAACTGCAACTGCAACATGTGTCCGTTCATGGCCCTGAACACGATGGAGAAGCTTTACGTGGCGCTCCGCGATCTCCAGCCGCGAATCGAGATGGACGAGGATCTTCGCCTCCGTGCCAAGAAATCGCTCGACGCCATGCTCGACATGGCCGGGCGGACGGTGGGGCAGGGGGACGTCGGAAGGCCGGTGTTGACGGGCGCCTGATGGCCGAGTTCAGGCTCGAGGGCTTCCACCTTCAGCAATTCGTGGCCGCCACGCTCGCCGAGGATCTTGGCCCTGGCGGCGACATCACCTCCGCTGCTGTGATCCCGGATTCCGCGGAATTCCGCGGCGTCATGGACAGCCGCGACGAAATCGTCGTCGCCGGTCTGCCGATCGCCGAGGCCTTTTTCCGCTCGCTCGACCCTGAGGTGGAAGTCGACCGACTGGTCGAGGACGGCGAGCAGGTTCCGGCAGGCTCCGACCTGCTGCGGTTGCGCGGAAAGGCGCGCGCGCTCCTGACCGCGGAACGCTCGGCGCTCAACACGCTGCAGCACCTTTCCGGGATCGCCACCCTCACCCGTCGCTACGTCGATGCGATTGCCGGAACGGGCACGACCCTGCTCGACACCCGCAAGACCATCCCCGGCCTCCGGCGGATCGAGAAATACGCCACTCGCATGGGCGGCGCCAAAAACCACCGCCTGGGCCTATGGGATGCGGCAATGATCAAGGACAATCATGTGGCCGTTGCCGGCGGCGTCGAAGAAGCGGTTCGCCGCGCGGCCGCCGCGGGCATTCAGAAAATCATCGTCGAGGTCGACCGGGTCGATCAGATCGAACCGGCTGTTGCCGCGGGCGCGACGCACCTCCTGCTCGACAACATGGACGTGGCGAGGCTCCGCGAGGCCGTGGCGCTCGTGGCAGGGCGGGTTCCGACGGAAGCGAGCGGCGGCGTCACGCTGGACACGATCCGCGCCAAGGCGGAGACGGGGGTCACGTATATCTCGGTCGGACGGCTCACCCAATCAGCCCCCGCGGCCGACATCGGCCTCGACTTCCAATCGGTCTGATCTGGCGGCTCGAGAGCGCGTCAGGTCGACGGACGCTGGTCGGTTCCCGGGCAATCGACCCTTTCGTGGGGCTATTCCTGACGGGCGACGATCTCGCCTTCCAGCGTCACGGTTTCAGGATGGTGCTTGTCGAGGTAGCGTTTCAGGATCCTCAGGTTGCGCGTGTTGGAGCGGAAGGCGAAGTCGAACAGATCGCCGACCACCGGGATCGCACCAACCAGGGTGTCGACGCCGACATTGCCTGCCATACGCGCCAGGTGGAATTTCGACATGCCGAGGTTCCGCGCCTCCCAAATCAGCCAGGCGCCCATTGCCGTGGTGACGAGGTCGCCCACGACCGGCACAAGTCCCAGGATGGCATCGAGCCCGACCGGGCGGTTGATCCCCGGCACGACGAAAGCGCGCTCGAGAACGGCCTCCATCGCCTCCAGTCGTCGCCGAACCGACGTAGGATCACGCCCGATCGGCAGCTGATCGGCCATCTGCTTGAATTGGTCTTGCGGCGTCGGCATCGTCTTGCTCCAGCTAAGGCGATCAGCGCCTCGGCGCAACCAAGCTCCCAAGGAAACGCCTGCCGAAGGGATTGGGCTGAAAACCGGTCAGCCGCGGCGAGACGAGCGACCACCGCACTGGGGCGGTCAATGGAATGAAGGGCGTGAGCTCCGTCAAAAGCCGGTCAGCTTCGGCGAGATGGGCTTGCCGCTCCGCAGGCACCAGCGCCGCTCGCGCCCGTTCCAAAGCCGCATCCGCCTCGGCGCTGCATATGGGGCTTGCCCCGCACGAGAATTGCCGCAGATACCAGGTGGCAAGGTTGGCAGGGGAAGCCGCGTCAACAATTCGGAGATCGGCAAGCACCTCTGCCCCGACCGGCTCGGCATTGATCCCGATCGCCCGCCAGTCGCGGCGCAGGTGGGCGAAGACGAGCCGGTAGCCCGGTCCCGGCGGCACGGATACCCGAAGCGTCAGAGACTCTTCTCCCTCCGCAGCAGCGATGATCGCGGCAGCGTCCGCGCGGCGCATCGGCAGTGGGTTCGCGGCCCAGGCAGGCAAGGCTGGCGCCGGCAGCTCTTCGATCCCGGGTGAGACCAGGCTCTCCCGCGGCAGCAGGTCCGGGACGCCCAATGCAGCGACGAGGGCGGCGCGATCGATTCCCATGCTCAGCGCGCGGCGGATGTCCGGATCGGCCGCAGGTCCCTCGGGCCGGGCGAAGGCCAGGCCGAACAGACCGGCGACCGGATCGAAACGCAGAGCGGCGGCCGGGGGCGCGGCGGCTCTCGCGACGGGAAGGTCGCCCGCCGTCCCGCCGACCACGAGAGCCGCGAGACCCCGGTCGAAGCGGGCGACCGCCATCGCCGCCGGCTCCCCACGCAGGATGATTTCCGTCTCGTCCGCAGGTCGCTCGCCATCTTCATCTTCCGGAAGCCTCAGCAGCAGCGCTCCGTCACCTGCCGGCTCGGCCCGGAAAGGACCCGTGAGCTGCTCGTTGCGAACGATCGCCATTTCCGGTTGGGCCAGCAATTGCAGCAGGTTCGGGCGCGGGGCGCGCAAGCTGATTTCGAGGACATTCTCGGTCATGGCCTCGATTTCCGTGATGGCTCCGAGGATCGGTTTCAGCGGGTTGCGACTGGCCCGTCCGATTGACGCGCGAAGACGAGCGGCCACCTGCTCCGCCGTCACCGGGGCTCCGTTGCTCCAGTTCGTCCGAGCAATTCGAAAAGTGTAGCGAAGGCCGTCGTCTGACACAATCCAGCTCTGCGCCAGCGCCGGTTCGACCTGGCCGGCCGCGTCGAAGCGAACCAATCCCTGCGCCGTCAATTCGATCAGGAGCGCAGAGGGCGGATCGAGCGGTTCGAGATTCGGGTTCACGATATCAGGTGGCCCGCCGATCGCGCTGACGACGACCGGCCCCCGGGCCTGCTCCTTGCATCCGCCGGCGAACGCGACTGCCGCGAGGAGAGCTCCAAAAAGCGCTGATCGAATCTGCATTGCGAGCCGTCGATAGCCCAGCTGGCGGGAGAATATTAGACGTTGAGGCAAATCGAAGCCGCGCCGGAATCCCGAATTTTTACGGCTCCTTCATCAATACAGATGTAGCTGACATCTTTGCATGGGGACCGCACGAGAGATGAAGTCCGACCACTCACGATCGAGCCAGTATAACGACCGTCGGTCGGACCGCAGGGCCGTGGACAGCACGGCCCAGATGCGTCACCAGAATTGGTACAGCGTCGAAGTAAAGGTCCACGACGTCTCCCAATGCGGCTTCATGGCCGAATGCGCGGAGACCGTGGATATCGGGAGCTATGTCTCGCTCGACGTGCCGGGGATCGGCCCCGTTCAGGCGCAGGTCCGCTGGCAGATCGGTGGACGGATGGGCGGCATGTTCCTGGATCCGATCAGTCTCAACCGCTGCGAATGGACTGCCGTCAAAGCCGAGCCGCCGAGGGAAGCCGCGTAAAGCTCAGCGGGCCGCTGCGGGGCAGGGGAGGGCCGAGGTGATCGGCTCCAGCCGCACGCGGCTCAGGGTTACCGCGAAGGGTCGGTCGCCGCTCAGCGTGAAAGGCGTGCCGATGCGGCGGATATCGGCGCCGGCTTCGGCAAAGCACCGCAACGGAACCTGAGTGGTAACGACTTGCCCGGTTCCGGCCGAGGCAATCAGCGACGTCACGTCGAGCGGGCGGTCGCCCAGAGCCAAGGTGACGCGGCCGGCCGGCGGCGTGTCGATCCGCCAGTCGACGGCCAGCGAAAACGCCCCCGTCAGTTCGCGGCTGAGATCGGCCGCGGGACCGCTGATGGTGACACTTCCCGGACCGGACCAGATGACCTTTTTGGCATCTTCCTGGGCGGCGAGGTCGACCGAACGAATGCCGACCGCTCCGGAGGGGCTCTCGGCCGGACCATTTTCGACGGGGCGCGCGCCGCCCGCGTCGGAGACCGTCATCGTCCATGGTGCGAGCGCGCGGCCGGCCTGGAAATAGCGATCGACGTTGAGAGCGGCGGCGATGTCGACACCAGGCGCTTCGGAAAGAGGGCCAAGTGGACGGCGGTCGCCATAGGTCAAGCCATGGCCGTAGGGAAAAAGCGGCTTTGTGACGGGCGAGGCCGCTGTCGCGGGCCAGGCGAAGCTCAGCTTGCCAGTGAATTCGCGGCGTGGACGGCCGTTCTTGCCGGCGACCAGCACGTCCGCAACGCCCGCGCCCTGCGAACCCGGCAACCAGGCGGCAACGAACGCGTCGGAAGCGTTGATCTCAGGATTGGTCCACATCGGCCGGCCGGACAGGAAAACCGAAACGACGGGTATGCCCGCGGCTTTGAGCTTCTTCAGGAGGGCAAGGTCGGTGGCGCCGGCCGGCTGGTAGTCGAGCGTCGGGATGTCGCCCTGAAACTCCGCATAAGGATCTTCGCCATAGACGACGATGGCGACGTCGGGCTTCGTCGTATAGCCGCCGTCCGCGCTGAGCGTCGCCCTTCCACCCGCTTCGCCCACCGCGGCGGCGATGCCGGCGTAGATCGACTGTCCGTTCGGGAAGTCGGCGGGGGTGGTGCCGGTGCCCTGCCAAGTGATCGTCCAGCCGCCGGATTGCTTGCCGATATTGTCGGCGCCGTCGCCCGCGACGAGCACGCGCGCCCCGGGCTTGATCGGGAGAAGGCCGCCGTTGTTCTTGAGCAGAACCAGCGACTTGGCCACCGCCTCGCGGGCAAGCGCCAGATGCGGTGGAGCGCCCACGGTGGCAAAACTGCCGCTTCGCGGCCGGGCTCCGTCCAGCAGTCCCAGCTTCGCCTTGACGCGGAGGACCCGGCGCACCGCATCGTCGAGCCGCGCCATCGGCACCTCGCCCGCCTTCACCTGACGCACCAGATTCTCGTAGAGATCCTTCCAGCTGTCCGGCGCCATGTAGAGATCGAGGCCGGCATTGATGGCCGCGGGGCAATTGGTGTTGGTGCAGCCTGGGATCTGGCCGTGCGCGTTCCAGTCTCCAACGATCAGGCCTTCAAAACCCATTCTTTGTTTGAGCACGTCCGTCAGGAGCGACTTGTTGCCGTGATGCTTGACGCCATTCCAGCTTGAGAACGAAGCCATCACCGTCAACGCACCGGCATTGATCGATGCGGGATAGCCTTGCGCATGAATGCGGACGAGCTCGGCTTCGCCCAGCAAGGCGTCGCCCTGATCCTTCCCGCCGCTGGTGCCGCCATCGGCCAGGAAGTGCTTCGCAGTCGCCGCGACACGGTTGGGGGCAAGCGGCCTGCCAGGAACCAGCGATCCCTGAAGCCCGAGCGTCATGGCCGTCGCATAGCGCCTCACCAGTGCCGGATCTTGGGAATAGCCTTCGTAGGTGCGGCCCCAGCGCGGATCCTGGGGGACGGCCAGGGTGGGAGCAAAGGTCCATTCGATGCCCGTTGCCGCGATCTCGGCGGCGGTGGCCTCGCCGATGCGCCGGATCAGAGCCTCGTCGCGAGCGGCGCCAAGCCCGATATTGTGCGGGAAAACTGTCGCTCCGGGGATGTTGTTGTGGCCGTGGACGGCGTCTACTCCGAAGAGAATGGGGATCGGCAGCTTGCCTGGCCCCGACTTCATCGACGTGTCGCGGAAGGCCTTCACCAGAGCATGCCATTCGGCCGGGCTGGCGCGCTCGTTCCCGTTCGGGCCGGAATTGCCGCCGGCGAGGATCGAGCCCAGCGGATAGCGTTCAAGGTCGGCGGGCGTGATGGCGCTGATGTCGGCCTGAACGGTCTGTCCGACCTTCTGCTCGACGGTCATGCGCGCGATCAGCGCGTCGATCCGCCGTTCGGTAGCGGCGTCGGTGATCGCCGGCGGGCTGCTCGCCTGCGGCCAGGCGGCTGGGTTGGCGTTGGCCGAACCGCTTTGAGCGAGCGCGGCGTTCTGGGCCGAGGTGCCGGTCTGAGCGGACAGGGGATCGGCAAGAACCGCGGCAATCGCAATCAGGCTGGCACGCAAGATCATATCACTCCCCCGTTCCATAATGAGAACGCTATCAAACATTGGCTTTTGCCGATAATGCTGGCGCTGGCAAGGTGTCTGCGCGGAAACCTGGATGAAGCTAGGCGAGACGTTGAGGGCTTTGATCCGGGAGGGAGAGAGGACGCGCGTCTCGGCAGTCCACGAGCAAGGGTTAGATCATGGGGTTATTCCTTCTTATTGCGCAAGTGACCCGTCTCGGCGCCACCAACTACGCGGTTGACGCACCCATGAGCGCGCCGGCCACGGCACCGACCTTTTCCGATGAGTTCGAAGGCAGAGCGATAAACCGCAGCAAATGGCGGTTCGACACGTCGCGCAACACCATCGGGTGGTTCAACAATGAACGCCAATATTATTCCGATGGCCGGCCTCAAAATGCGCGCGTCGAACAGGGGGCGCTGGTCATCGAAGCACGCCGCGAGACATTGTCCAAGGCCCGTTTCTCCGATTGGGGCGGGCAATCCTATACGTCGGCCAAGCTGGTTTCGCGCAACTCCTATGGCTATGGCTTCTACGAGATCCGAGCGAAGCTGCCTTGCGGACGGGGTATTTGGCCGGCCATCTGGATGCTGCCAGCGGATAGCAAATGGCCCGACGCGGGCGAGATCGATATCATAGAAATGGTGGGCTGGGACCCGAACCTCGTTCATGCGACCGTGCACTCGGCAGCCTTCAATCATCGCAAGGGTACTCAGCGCGGCGCGCAAAAGCGGGTGGCAACGAGTTGCACCGCCTATCACCGCTACCAACTCGATTGGCGCCCCGACGCGATCACGATCGGGATAGATGATCGCGCTCATATGCGCGTTGCGAACGATCGGCCCGGCGGCCCGGCGGCATGGCCGTTTACCCGGCCTTACGAGCTGATCCTCAACGTCGCAGTGGGCGGTGATTGGGGAGGGCAGAAGGGCATCGACGACGCTGCCTTCCCGCAACGCATGACGGTCGATTACGTCCGCTATTGGGAACTGAACGCCGAACGGCCGGCGCGGTAATCCCGGTCGCCATTCCGGAAGCGCCTCCTTATCGGAGATGGTCTCGGCCTCATGTCATAATAATGTCACAGCCGCGCCCTTCCATAGCGACTTCAATTCAGGTTGGCTAAACAAGTCTTGACAACGTTAGTACATTCTTGAGAGTGAGCGTTCTCAATCAGGACGCAGATGGCACTGCGCCGACCATGAGGGGGAGGCATCATAATGCGCGGCTTTACGGCTCGTTCGCTTTCGCGGCTGTTGATAGGGGCATCGGCAGTGGGGATCGCCGCGGCGCCGGGTGTGGCCTTCGCGCAGGATGCCGCCAGCACCGTCGGCAATCCCGGCGACTCGGAGACCCCGGACCAGCCTGTCGCGGCCGAAACCGAGGCGGGCGACGAGATCGTGGTCACCGGAATCCGCGCCAGCCTGCGCGAAGCGGTCGACATCAAGCGGAACGCGCAGGGCGTCGTGGACGCAATCTCGGCCGAGGACATCGGCAAGTTCCCCGACACGAACCTCGCCGAGTCGCTCCAGCGCATCACGGGCGTGTCGATCGACCGCTCGAACGGCGAGGGCTCGACCGTGACGGTTCGCGGCTTCGGTCCGGAATACAACCTCGTCCTGCTCAACGGCCGCCAGATGCCGACGGCGACACTCGGCGATGGTGCCAGCCCACCCGCATCGCGCTCGTTCGACTTCGCCAATCTGGCCGCAGAGGGCGTCGCTGCGGTGGAAGTCTACAAGACCGGCCGGGCGGCCGTGCCGTCGGGCGGCATTGGCTCCAGCATCAACATCCGGACGCCGCGTCCGCTCGACCGCGTGGGAATGCGCGGCAGCATCGCAGTGAGGGGTGTTCTCGACACGTCGCGCAACGAAGGCAATCCGATCACTCCCGAAATTTCGGGAATCTTCTCGAGCACCTTCGCGGACGACCGCTTCGGCATCCTGCTCTCGGGTTCGTACCAGAAGCGCAAGGCAAGCGTGAATTCGGCAAGCGTCGGCTTCCGCGACGGCTTTCTGGGCAGCGAGAATAATTGGGGCACATTGCCGCAGCCGGGGCAGCCGGGCTCCGGCAACATCACCAATCGCCCCGAAGGAAACGACGTCTACGAAATCCCGCAGAGTGCGGCCTATGATCTCCTCGACATCAACCGTGAGCGCATCAACGGCCAAGTGGCGCTGCAATATCGCCCCACCGACGCGTTGACCGCGACGGTCGACTATACTTATTCGCGCAACAAGATCGAGGTGCGCGACAGCAGCGTCGGCATCTGGTTCAACTTCGGCGACACGTCGAGCGCGTGGACGGACGGCCCGAATGCCGGTCCCCTGTTCTACACGGAACGGTTCGGCCCCGGTAAGGACCTCTCCTACAGCGGTGCGCTGACCGCGAACCAGACCGAGAACAAGTCGCTAGGCGGAAATCTGACTTGGGAAGCCCCGGGGAGGGTCACCGTCACCCTCGATGCGCATCACTCGACCGCGGAATCGAAGCCGACCAACAAATACGGCACCAGCACCTCCGTCGGCAACGCGATCTTCGGCGTGCAGAGCCAAACTCTCAACTTCGAGAACGACCTGCCGGTCATCTCCGTCACCATGTTCCCGGGGATCGACCGCCTCGATCGGTCACTGATCACGCCGACGGGCAACTCGTTCCGGAACGCCTATTTCCGCGACGAGATCAACCAGGTCCAGCTGAAGGGGCGCTACGACCATGACGGCGCGTTCCTCGACAGCATCGACGTCGGCTTTTCCTACGTCGACAACAAGGTGCGCTCGGCCTACGGCTTCATCCAGAATGATACGTGGGGCGGCATCGGCCCGGCCTCGGACATTCCCGACGACCTGTTCGAGCTGGTCACCATTCCCGACAAGTTCGACGGCGTTCCGGGCGCCGACGCGCCGGGGCTGATCCCGTCTTTCTACGTCTTCAACTTCGAGACGCTCGCGGATCTGCTCGAGAGTCGCTATCAGATTTGCAGCAATCCGCAGACGGGCTCCGCCCAGCCTGGCACGTGCCTTGCGGAATATACGGTTGATCGCCGCATCCGCGAGAAGACGATCTCGCCCTACATCCAGTTCAATGCCGAGTTCGACCTGTTCGATCGGCCAGCGCACATCATTGCCGGCCTTCGCTACGATCAGACGACCGTGGATTCGCGGGCGCTCGTCCCGATCCCGATCGGCACGCGCTGGGTCTCGGCCAACGAGTTCAGCATCATCTATTCAGGGCAGAGCGACTTCACCCGGTTCAGGGGGCATTATCAGAATTGGCTTCCGGCAATCGACTTCGACATCGAGCCGATGGAGGACGTGAAGCTCCGCGCCTCATACAGCCACACGATCACCCGCGCCGACTATGCGAGCTTGCAAGGCGGCCGAACGATTGACGCCAACCCTCGCATCGGCGGCGGCACTGGAAGCCAGGGAAATCCAGGATTGGTCCCGTACAAGTCGAAGAACATCGATGTTTCGGCCGAATGGTATTATGGACGCGAGAGTTACGTCTCGGCCGGGTTCTTCCACAAGAACGTCAAGAACTTCATCGGCAATACTCAGATCGATACGCCGGCGTTCGGGCTTCTCAACCCGGCCGACGGACCGCGTTATCAGGCGGCCGTGGCGGCGCTGGGTACGAGCGATGCGATCCAAGTCCGTGACTATATTCTGCGCAACTTCCCGGATTCTTCGGACGTGACAGGCTCGACCGTGATCGGCGGCGTGACCTATCTCACCGGCGACATTTTCGGCGTTGCCGGCGACGCTCCGTTCAATTTCCAAATCAACCTGCCCTTCAACAGCGATCAAACCGCCAAGATCCATGGTTGGGAGTTCGCGATCCAACACCAGTTCTGGGATACCGGCTTCGGCGCGATCCTGAACTACACGATCGTCAGAGGCGACGCGGATTACGACAACGAGCTCGATCCGGCTGTCGGCCAGTTCGCGCTGACGGGGCTCAGCGACAGCGCCAACGCCGTGCTCTTCTATGACAAGAACGGTTTGCAGGCGCGTGTCGCCTATAATTGGCGTGACGAATTCTACGCCGGCGGATCGTTCGACCCGACCTATGTCGAAGCCTATGGCCAGGTGGACGCAAGCGCGAGCTATGAGTTCATCCCAGGACTGACGGCGTTCGTGGAGGCGATCAACCTGACGGGCGAGCGGAGGCGCGGCCACCGCCGGTCCGACAATTTCGTGACCTTCTCGCAGCCGGGCTATGCTCGCTATTCGGGAGGCCTTCGATTCGCCTTCTGATCATGCGGATCAGGAAGGTGGTCGAGGGAAGGGAGGAATCACTCGTCGCGGAGGGTGGCTTTTCCAGCGCGGCGCGCGCAAATTGCCGGCATAACTGAACCTTCGGACCCCTTCGGACGGTGCACAAGCGAGCCACAAACGATTTGCCATCGGGCGCCGAAGCGGCCATCGCGCGTGTCGCTATCGTCGGCGGCGGCACGGCCGGTTGGCTCGCAGCCTGCCTGATCGCGGCGAGAGCTAACTCGGCTGCCGCGACTCCGCTCCAGGTTACTTTGATCGAATCTCCCGATGTCCCGGCGATCGGCGTGGGCGAAGGCACATGGCCGACGATGCGGCGCACGCTGCAGCGCATCGGCATCTCAGAGGCCGAGTTCCTCCTCGCCTGCGATGCCTCCTTCAAACAGGGTTCCCGCTTCGACGGGTGGCTTACGGGCGAGGCCGGCGACCGATATTTCCACCCGTTCAGTGCCCCCGTGGAGGGCGATCCACGCGACATCGTGGAGGCTTGGGGACATTTGAACGGCCGCGGCTTTGCCGAGGCGGTCGGCCCGCAGCCTCGCGCCTGCGCTCTCGATCTGGCGCCGCGGCAGCGGGCGATGCCGGACTATGCCGGCGCCCTCAACTACGCCTATCATCTCGATGCCGGAAAGCTTGCTGCCCTCCTCAAGAGCCATGCGACGGAGCGGCTCGGCGTCCGCTACGTTCGTGATCATGTGGTGGCGGTGGAGACGAGCGAGAGCGGGGATGTTGCGGCCTTGCGGACGCGCGCGACCGGCGCGGTCGAAGCCGATCTGTTTATCGACTGCACCGGCCATGCGGCGCTTTTGATCGGGGAGCATTATGGGGTGCCCTTCATCGACCGAAGCGCTGAATTGTTCAACGACCGCGCGCTGGCCGTGCAGGTGCCGGTCGACTCCGACAGTCCGATCGCCTCGCAGACCAATGCCACGGCCCATGCCGCCGGCTGGATCTGGGACATCGGACTTCCGACCCGGCGCGGGATCGGCTGCGTCTATTCTTCCCGCTTTGCCACCGACGAGGCGGCGGCGGCGGAGCTCGAAGCCTATCTGAGGAGGACGGCGCCGAACGTCCATCTTGACCGGGCAGCGTTCCGCCGCCTCACCTTCAGGTCAGGGCATCGCGAACTGTTTTGGGAGCGGAACTGCCTCGCAATTGGCCTGTCCGCGGGATTTCTCGAGCCGCTCGAAGCCTCCGCCATCGTGCTGATCGAGCTGTCGCTCGACGCGCTGCTCGATAATTTTCCCGCCACCCGCTACGTGATGGCTTTGCACGCCCGGCGCTTCAACGCGCTGTTCCGCTATCGCTGGGATCGGATCGTCGAGTTCCTGAAGCTTCACTATGTGCTCAGCCGCCGAGAGGAACCTTATTGGCGCGCGCATCGCGAAGATGGCTCGGTCCCGCCGCGGCTGGCCGACCTGTTGCGGATCTGGCGGCATCAGCCGCCTTCGCAGGCCGACCTTCCCATGGTGGATGAGATCTTTCCGGCGGCGAGCTACCAATATGTGCTCTACGGCATGAAATTTCCGATGCCGGCAAGTGCGCCCGTCAAGACGGATACGCGCGCTAATGTGGAGGGCCTGTTGCGCCAAGCCGAGCAGCGTGGCCGCGCGCTCGCCGCCAGCCTCCCCACCAACCGGGCCTATCTGGACGCACTACGGGCGCAAGCCGCTTCACGCGCTCCAGTAGCGACGATCTGCTGAATGTCCGAACACGTCATCCTCGACACGGCAGCGCACCGCGATCTGCGGGTCCGCACGGACTACGCGCCGGAGCTGGGCGACGGCATCATGTGCTGCATCGCCGTTCCTTCGGAATTTCGGCAAGTGCAGAATGAATATCCGATCCTGTTTCGCCTTAATCCTGAACGGGAAAGCTTCACCGCGCTCGCCATGTTCGGGTTCGAGGCAGGCGAGAATTTGTTCCTCAAAGACGGACGCTGGGATGCGCGCTATCGTCCCTTGGCGATCGACATCCAGCCGTTCCTGATCGGTGCGTCCAGGGACGGATCAGGCCCGAAGCAGGTTCACATCGATATGGCCAGCCCGCGCATCGGCGGCGGCGAAGGTATGCGGCTGTTTGACGAATTCGGACGTCCGACGCCCTATCTGGAAAGCATGACCGAAAAGCTCGGCGCGCTCGACGAAGGCTACCAAGCCTCCGGTGCCTTTTTCGAAGCGCTCCGCCGCCACGATCTGCTGGAGCCGATGTCGCTCGATATCACGCTCGACGATGGGTCCACCAACCGATTGGTCGGCTTCCACGTGATCAACGAGGATCGGCTTCGTGCGCTGGATGCCGATGCGGTGGCCGAACTCCACGCCGAAGAACAGCTGATGCCCGTCTTCATGGCGCTTGCCTCGCTTTCCAACCTCCGGGCGCTGATTGCGCGCAAGAACCGGCGCCGGGCACATGGCTGAAGCGGACGCCGATTTCTTCGTCGGGCTTGCTCCCGTCGCAGAGGCAAGGGTTGCCGGACACGACGATCTCGACGCGCGCCTGCGTTCGGCCAAGGGGCCGTTCATCCTGCGCGGACTGGTTGCGGACTGGCCGCTCGTCGCGGCAGGGCGTCGTTCCGGAAAGGAGGCGCGCGACTATCTGCTGGGGAAGAATCGCGACGTTCCGTTCGTCGTCTCGGTGGCGGCGCCGGAAAGCGGCGGAAGGCTGTTCTACGACGATGCGATGAGAATGAACTTCCGCACGGTGAGCGCGAAGCTCCCCGATGTCTTTGCCCAAATCGACCGGGAAGAGGGAAATGCCGACGCCCGGCCCGTTTATCTCGCGTCGATCGACATGCACCAGTTCTTCGATGGCCTCCATGAGGCCAATCATGTCGAGCTCGGCGATCGCTCGTGCCTCGCCAGCATCTGGATGGGCACCCGCACGCGCATCGCCGCACATAACGACTTTCCAAGCAACCTCGCCTGCGTCGCCGTGGGGCGACGCCGCTTCACGCTTTTTCCCCCGGAGCAGTTCCGCAACCTTTATCTCGGCCCGGTCGATAACACGCCGGCCGGACGGGCGATCAGCATGGTCGATTTCCATGCGCCCGACTTTTCCCGCTACCCGCGCTTCCGCGACGCGCTGGAACATGCCCTCGTTGCCGAACTTGACCCTGGCGATGCGCTCTACATCCCCTCCATGTGGTGGCACCATGTCGAGGGGCTTGATTCGTTCAACGTGCTGGTGAACTACTGGTGGCGCGACACGCCGCGCTGGCTCGGCCAGCCGCAGGACGCTCTCAACCACGCCATGATGGCGATCCGCGATCTGCCGGAGAACGAGAAGCGCCACTGGCGCGACATGTTTGATTATTATGTGTTCGGGAATGACGATCAGGTTGTTGCCCATATTCCGCCGGATGCGCGCAGCGTGCTCGCGCCGCTGACCCCCGAGAGCGCCGCGCGCATCCGCGCTTACCTGCTGCGGACGCTCAGCCGATGAACGCGGGAGGACGATGCCGACGGGTCGTCATCGCCGGGGGCGGCACTGCCGGCTGGATGGCGGCGGCGGCGATTGCGCGGACCCTGGGACGCGCGGTCGAGCTGACGTTGATAGAATCGGATGCGATCGGAACGATTGGCGTCGGGGAATCTACCATTCCGCCGCTGATCACCTTCAACCGTCTGCTGGGCATCAACGAAGCGGAATTCATGCGGGCGACCCAGGCGACGTTCAAGCTGGGCATTGCCTTCGACCATTGGAAGGAACCCGGACACAGCTATTTCCATTCCTTCGGTCTGACCGGAAAGGATCATTGGTCGGCCGGCTTCCAGCATTTCTGGATGTACGGGCGCGAGAAGGGGCACGATCGGCCCTATGACGATTACTGCCTGGAGTTGATCGCGGCGCACCAGGGGCGGTTTGCTCACCTGCCCGATGACCGGATGAACTACGCTTATCAGCTCGATTCAGGGCTGTACGCCAAGTTTCTCAGGGCGATGGCGGAGGCCGACGGCGCCAGCCGGATGGAAGGCAAGATCGCCACGGTCGAGCTCGATGGGGAAAGCGGGCACATCGCCGCGCTGGTCCTGGAATCGGGGCAGCGCGTGGAGGGCGACCTGTTCCTCGACTGCACGGGTTTTCGAGCGTTGCTGATCGAACAGACGCTGCATGCCGGGTTCGACGATTGGACGCATTATCTTCCCTGCGATGCGGCGATCGCGATCCAGACCGAAAGTGTACGTCCGGCAATACCCTATACCCGCGCGATGGCGCATGATGCGGGCTGGCAATGGCGCATCCCGCTGCAGCACCGCACCGGCAACGGCATTGTCTATTGCACGCGTTATCTGGACCGCGAAGCGGCGCTGGAGCGACTGCTCGGCAATATCGAAGGCGAGACGCTGACCCAGCCCAATTTCCTTCGGTTCGGCGCTGGTGCGCGACGGCGTCAGTGGCATCGCAACTGCGTGGCGATCGGCCTGTCCGGCGGATTCATGGAGCCGCTGGAATCGACCAGCATCCATCTGATCCAGCGCGCCGTGCTGCGGCTCATCCGGATGATGCCGCTCGGCGAAATAAGCGATCGGGACATAGCGGAATTCAACGAACAGCAGCATCAGGACATGCTCCAGATCCGGGACTTCCTGATCCTGCACTACAAGGCGACGGACCGCCGCGACAGCGCCTTCTGGCGCTATTGTGCTTCAATGGAGATCCCGGACACCTTGGCCCAAAAGATCGAGCTGTTCCGCGAGACTGGCCGGGTGTTTCGCAAGAATGAAGAGCTGTTCGCCGAGAATAGCTGGGTCCAAGTGATGATGGGGCAGGGCATCCAGCCTCGCGCCTATCACCCGATTGCCGAAAAACTGAGCGACGACGAATTGGCGCGTCTGCTGGACACGCTTCGGGAGAGCGTTGCCCGAACGGTCGCCTCGATGCCCGAGCACGCCGCCTATGTCGCCCATTATTGCGGCGCCGCACGCGCCGAAGCGGCCTGAGCCATGGCGCGCCGTCGGCAGGCCGTTACGATCAAGCATGTTGCTGCCGATGCGGGCGTCTCGCTGCAGACCGTCAGCCGCGTCATCAACAAGGAACCGCATGTTCGGCCCGGCATGATGCAGCGGGTGCAGGCCTCGATCGAGAAGCTCGGCTATGTTCCTTCGATCGCTGCGCAGCGCATGGGGGGCTCACGCTCCTATCTGATACTGGCGCTCAACGACCGCGAGCGCACCATCGCCGATTGGCGCGAGCGGCAGGGAGCGGACTGGGTCGACCAAATGCTGCTCGGCGGCATGCTGAAGTGCGCCGAATATGGCTATCGGATCATGGTCGAGCTGGTGGACACGCATAGCGATCATATCGAGCGCGAGCTGCTTGGAGCGATTGCCGCGCTGCAGCCCGACGGCGTCATCCTGACGCCGCCGCATTCGGAAAATCCGCTCATCACCAACCTGCTTGACGAGCAGAAGATCAGCTTCGCGCGGATCGGCTCGCTGAAGGAGGGGCCGGGCTTCGCTCTCACGATGGACGACGAACGCGCCGCCCGCCTGGCCACCGAGCATCTGATCGAGCTGGGTCATCGCCGCATCGGCTTCATCGCCGGCCCGCCCGATTATGAGCTCAGCGGCTGGCGTGTCACCGGCTGGCGGACGACGATGAAGACGGCGGGGCTGGAAACGGCGGGCCTGCTCGCCGCCGGCGATTTCAGTTACGCCTCAGGAATGCGGGCGGCGACCCGCTTGCTCGGCGGCAAAAGGCCGCCCAGCGCCATTGTCGCCAGCAACGACCAGATGGCGCTGGCGACGCTGGAAGTCGCGCGAGAGTTCGGCTTAGAAGTGCCCAGCGACCTCTCGCTGATCAGTTTCGATGACACGCCGATCGTTCGATTTGCGCATCCCCCGCTCGCCGCGATCGTCCAGCCGATCGCCGAGGTGACCGCGCGCGCCGTCGAACTGATCATCGCCGATCAGGCCGGACGCGACACTCCCGACACGCCGGTCGTGGTTCCAGCTAGCCTGGTGCTGCGCAGCTCCACTACGCCGCCCGCACTGGCCGAAATGCAGGTCGCAAGGCCGGAGACTGTGAGCGGGAAATGACGTGGCTCGCTTGCCGCCGACCATGCTCTTCTATGGCTGAACGCTGAAGGCGCAAGACTGGTGCGGGTGCTTTTCGCCTGAGCTTCTGTGCCTCCTTTCGAAAGCCGGCTTGCGGCGGGCCAGCGGAAATGATTACCAACGGAGCCGATCAGGCCGGGCCGATCGACGACCGGTGGTGGAGAGGATATGGCGACAATCGCGTCAGGGCGGCCTGCGCTCTCTTGGGCTACGTGGATTTCGGTGGCGGCGCTCGGCGCCATCGCGCTTGGCGTGGTGGCCCTGCACAGGGGCGAAACGATCAACGCGCTCTGGATCGTCGTGGCGGCGATTTGCGTCTACCTCACCGCCTACCGCTTCTATGCCCTGTTCATTGCCCAGCGCGTGCTGGGCATCGATCCGAATCGGCGAACGCCGGCGGTCAGGCGAAATGACGGCCTCGACTACGTCCCGACCGACCGATACGTGCTCTTCGGTCACCACTTCGCTGCGATAGCGGGCGCCGGCCCGCTGGTAGGCCCGGTACTGGCCGCTCAGATGGGATATCTGCCGGGGACTTTATGGCTCCTCGTCGGCGTCGTGTTTGCCGGCGCGGTTCAGGACTTCCTGATGCTGTTCATCTCGACGCGCCGCGACGGACGGTCGCTCGGCGATATCATTCGTTCCGAGATGGGCACCGTTCCCGGCGTTATCGCGATGATCGGCATATTGATGATCATGATCATCCTGCTGGCGGTGCTCGCGCTCGTCGTCGTGAAGGCGCTCGCCGACAGCCCCTGGGGGACGTTCACGGTCTTCGCCACCATGCCGGTCGCGCTCCTGATGGGAATCTACGGTCGGTATTTGCGGCCCGGCCGCATCGGGGAAGTATCGCTGATCGGCTTCGTCGGCCTTATCGCCGCGATCATCTTCGGCGAGCATGTGGCGGCGAGCCCGACTTGGGGGCCTGCCTTCACCTTCTCCGGTGAAGCACTGGCGCTGATGCTGATCGCCTACGGATTCATCGCCTCGGTCATTCCGGTCTGGCTGCTGCTCGCGCCGCGCGACTATCTGTCGACGTTTCTGAAGATCGGCACGATCGTCGGCCTCGCCGTCGGGATCCTGATGGTGCGGCCGGAACTGCAGATGCCGGCCGTGACTCGCTTCATCGACGGCACCGGTCCCGTTTTCGCAGGAAATCTGTTCCCGTTCCTGTTCATCACCATCGCCTGCGGCGCCGTGTCAGGTTTCCATTCGCTCGTCGCCTCCGGGACGACGCCCAAAATGATCGAAAGCGAGGCCCATCTGCCGATGATCGGCTACGGCGCCATGCTGATGGAGAGCTTCGTGGCCATCATGGCGCTGGTCGCGGCGAGCGTCCTCGATCCGGCAATTTATTTCGCTTTGAACAGCCCGGCTGCCTTAATCGGCGCCACTACTAACGAAGCTGCGCTCGCCGTATCCGGCTGGGGCTTCACCGTCACGCCGGTGATGCTCGATCAGGTCGCGGCGCAGGTGGGGGAGGCGACGATCCTGTCTCGAACGGGCGGCGCTCCCACCCTGGCGGTCGGCATGTCGAACATCCTTTCGCAGGTAATAGGGGGCCCCGGCATGATGGCCTTCTGGTACCATTTTGCCATATTGTTCGAGGCCTTATTCATTCTTACCACCGTCGATGCCGGGACGCGCGTGGCGCGCTTCATGATCCAGGATTTGCTCGGCACCTTCGCGGCGCCGCTGAAGGACACCAAGAGCTGGACCGCCAATCTCCTGGCGACGGCGCTGGCGGTCGGCGGGTGGGGGTGGTTCCTCTACCAGGGCGTGACCGACCCGTTGGGCGGCATCAATACTTTATGGCCTCTGTTCGGCATTTCGAACCAGATGCTGGCGGCGATGGCGCTTATGCTGTGCACGGTGGTTCTGTTCCGAATGAAGCGCGAGCGCTTTGCCTGGGTCACGCTCGTTCCCCTGACCTGGCTCCTCATCTGCACGCTGACCGCAGGATGGCAGAAGATGTTTCATCCGGACCCGAAGATCGGTTTCCTCAGCCATGCATCGCTTTACTCTGAGGCCTTCGCGCGAGGCGAGATCCTGGCGCCGGCGAAGGATTTCGGCCAGATGCGGCAGGTGATCTTCAACGATTACGTCAATGCCAGCCTTTGCGCCCTGTTCGTATCAGTCGTGCTGGCGATGCTTTTCTACGGCATCCGCTCAGTGGCTTCGGCGCGGCGTTCGGAGGCACCCACCGCTCGGGAAGTCGCCGATGCGCTGGCGTGAGGCCCTGAAGCGCTTTGTCCAGACCACGCACCTGATGGTCGGCGTTCCTGATTACGAGCGATACCTCGCCCACCGCGTGGCAGAGCATCCGGGTGAGCCGGCGATGAGCCGCTCCGAATTCCACCGGCATTGCACCGAGCGTCGCTTCGGTGGCGGCGCCAGCTCGATCAGCCGCTGCTGCTGACGAGAAACGGCTCCCGCCGAGGAGGCGCCAAAGGCCGTCTCAGTGCTGCCGACACAGGGCGCCGAATGCCCCGGTCGTTACCCGGCCAAAGTGCGTCCTACCGGCACCCTTTTATATTGATGGGCGATGTCGACGAACCGAGCGGCAAGCATCTTGTGCTGCGCTGCCTGGCTGCTGTCGGCACTTCGCTGCGCCAGCTGCTTTTCCCGCTCGGCCCGGCTCAGCCAGTATGCCGCATCCTGCTCTCGACTTTCCATATCGAGTTTTCCCTGTTGGTGACCATCCTTGGCTAACCTCGGAATGGTTAAGGAATTCTGCAGCGAAGCGGCCGGCGGGCAGGGAAAGACGCCACGGCTCGTTTCGCGGTCTCGCCGTCGTTCGGTGCGACGCTCGATCGTTCTCACCAAACTATCGGAGTGCAGCCCGTAATTGAGGCGTAAGCAGTTCCGAACCCGGGATGCTCAAGTGATTGCTGTCGGAATAGAGGACCTTTCCGTTCGAATAGACCTCACAGCGTCCATGGCTGCAAAGCGCCCGGTGTGGATAGACACGGAGGATGCGCGGGTGCCTGCCCACTGAATCGAGGATCCGGAAGGCGGAATCCTGTCGCGCGAGATAGGCCGCTTCTGCGCGCGTGAACGAGGCCGGATCGACATTCTGGCTCGCCAGGCGGGCAAGGGTCGATGGGATGTCGTAACCCGTACCCGGCACGGGATAGACGATCACGACTTTCTTGTTCATCCGCAAAAGCTCGATGACGGAGGCCTTCAACCCGTCTTCCAGCATCTCGCGTTGGCCCGCTGAGAGCGGCGGAGGGCCGTCTCCCTCCTCGTCGCGAAGGTAAGGCACGTTGGCGTTCGTTTCGGCAGGACCGATGCCGACCGAACGCCCGCGAAAATAGACGCTCCATCGAGCGGCCAGCACTACCGTATGAATGTCTTTGCGCGACTGGAGGAAACGGAGCTTCTCCCAATTGGCGCGGATGCACTCCTCGCTCGTGCCGATGCCGATGAGTGGCGGGCACCGCGGAGTCGCGGCATATACCGTCGAATATCCTTCCCGCCCCAATTGAACGAATGCGCCATAGAGTGCGCCCGCATGGGAATCGCCCCAGAGGAAGAGCTTCGTTCCATCCGAGCCACCAATCAAACAGCGCGAGGATTGAAACTCGCTGCCGTCCTTACAACGGTCGAGGGTGGGACTGGTCGAGCGAGCATAGGCCGAGAGGCTGGCTACGTCCGGATCGAACCGCGTCGGCCAGCCTTTCCCTCCCAGGATCGTCGCGCCCGAAACCATGGCGCACACCATTGCGAACGCGGCGGCCAGGAAAACAGGTGACTGCCTCTTGGCGATCGCTTTCGCGCGGAACGGCTTTTCAACCAAGGCCCAGGATGCCGTTCCGATCAGGAACGAGAGCGCCACCAGCAGGATCGAGTGGACGGTCCCGAGTTCAGCGATCGCGTAATAACGCGCGAAGGCGAAAATTGGCCAGTGCCAGAGATAAAGCGAGTAGGAGATCAGCCCGACGAAGACGAGCGGGCGGAGGCCCAGAAGCCGGTTGACCAGGGATGATCCCCCGTCCCCTGCGTGCAGGACGAGAGCGGTGCCGATACAGGGGAATAGGGCGTTCCAGCCCGGAAAGGGCGACATTTCCGACAGGCCGAGGATTGCGTAAAGGATGAGGCCAAGCCCGATCGCGGACAGCAGCTCCCTCACGAGTTGAGATTTGATGCAAGGGATCGCGCCCAGTGCGAGGGTCGACCCGATGAGGAGTTCCCAGGCCCGAAACGGCGCCAGATAAAAAGCGCCGGAGGGATCCCGCGCCATCGCCCACAGGCAGAGAACGAAGGAGACCGATGTCATGGCTGCGACGGCAAGCGTCCACCGCTCGCGAAACGAGTGCCATGACACCATCATCGCCAGCGGAAAGAAAAGATAGAATTGTTCTTCTACGGCGAGCGACCAGAGGTGGAGAAGGACCTTCAGCTCCGCTGGGCCGTCGAAATAACCGGATTGCTGCCAGTAGAAGATGTTGGCGGAAAATATCG
>JAESFL010000415.1_pt1 | contig 31384 bp, 33 predicted proteins | sample 9269401 | NCBI WGS metagenome assembly JAESFL01 (sample SAMN14506025, study PRJNA617098) | algae metagenome | isolation source: Gloeocapsa sp. UFS-A4-WI-NPMV-4B04 and co-occurring heterotrophs from desert... | place: USA: Utah | collected 2006-10-01 | reverse complement strand
AAGGATCGTTCATATCTGACTTACACAATCGATGAACCTGAGGTTCGCGTGGCACCGTCTGCGGTCAACCGGAAACGGTGACGGCCACCCCGTTGCCGAGATGGCCGCCGATCCCTTCACGGTCATCGCCATCCCTGGCTGTACCGTGGGTCTAATCTCGCACAGAAAAACGATCCCTTCGAGAAAATCCTAGCGGGGGTCCGGGGGCCGGTAATGAGGCCCCCGGCGGCGCGAAGCGCGGCCGTAAATCAGCGCCGTAGGCGCTTCCGTGTTCCGCCCGCGTAGCGGGCGGCGCGAATTTTCAGGGACCTCCTGAAGCGGGGCTATAAGCTCCCCCGGGGCATCCTGAGGCATAGACGCCGTACAACTCCAAGCCGTAGCTGCCACCAAGCGCCAGCAGCACCAGGCCTATGCCGGCAGGGCGACTCGCGCGAAAAAACAGCAGCCCCACGCCGACCATAATCCCGAGCGTGAACAGGCTCTGCGCGTCCCGCAGCCTGCAGGCCAGCCACGGCCGCCAGCCGATGTCATACCCTAACCATTCCAGGCCAGCGATGATCAGGGCTCCCGCCATGAGCAGCGCGAGGAGCTCGCCGAGCGGATTGAACTGTGCGCGAGGAGGCATGAGCGAGCCGGCGGGTGGAGCTTCAGCATAGAGGTGCCCGTGCCACAGGCAAATCCGGTGGTTAGGCTGGCCAGGAGGTAATGGCGCACTTATACATTGCGTATGCAACATAGGTGCGCCCCGGCCACACGGCCGGGATCGATCGGAGGCAGCGGAGTGGGCGGTGGCCTCTTTTCATTTCTCAGCGCAGATCATCGGGCGGTCCAAGGGTCGCTCTGCCTTGGCTGCTGCGGCCTATCGTTCGGCGTCCCTGCTTCGGGATGAGGGAACGGGGCAGGAGTACGATTACCGCCGACGGCACGGTGTCGTGCACAGTGAGGTGCTGCTCCCCGATGGGGCCGCGCCCTGGCTGGCCGATCGCCAAAAACTCTGGAACCATGTGCAGAAGATCGAACGCCGCCGTGACGCTCAGCTGTGCCGTGAGTTCAATCTGGCGTTGCCGCACGAGCTGACCGACGCAGAGCGGCGGGAGCTCGCGCAAACCTTCGTCCGCTCGGCTTTCGTGGCGCGCGGCATGGTCGCGGATCTCGCCATCCATGCACCGACGGACAACGATCTGCGCAACCACCATGCCCACGTCATGGTCACGCTGCGAAAGGCGACAGGACAGGGGCTCTACCGGGTGAAGACCCGTGAATGGAACTCCGACGCGCTGCTCAGGGAATGGCGGGGCGTGTGGGCTGCTTTGCAAAACCGCTACCTTGAGCGTGGCCTGCATCCGACCCGGGTCGACCACCGCACACTGGCTGAGCAGCGGGCAGATGCAAGTGGGCGCGGTGACCATGTGGCCGCTGCGGCGCTCGAACGGCAACCTGAGATCCATGTTGGTCCGCGGGCGCAGAACGCCGCCCGCCGCGGCGCGGCGGTGCCAAGTCAGGCCCGTCAGCAGAACCTGCGCCGGCCGAAGGACGGCACCTGGCGCTCCTCCAGGGCCGGAGAGAAGCGTAAGCGTACCGTGGACTACCGCCGCATCGACCGCGGCAACCGGGCCGCCTTCAATGCGCAGCGCGGTGCCCACGCGGCGTCGAAGATGACGCGGATGGTGGTGACCACCCAGCGACGGAACGCGCGCCTCAGGCGGATTGAGGCCCGCACCAACCAGGAGATCTACGCCATCAAGCAAGCCTTGTGGGAGCTGCGCGAGGCGTCGTCGCGGTCAGCCTGGCAGCGGCTGGCCCCGGCCCACCGTCAGGCACGGGAGGCCTATCTGGCGCGGCGGTTCAGTCACTTCCAGCGGCGTTCCCAGCTGCTCCGCCTGCTGCTCGGGCGTGCCGACCGCATCCTTGCCGGGCTGTTCCAGGTGCACACTCATGCGCTCAGGCGCAGCCGCATCCTCAACGAACGATCACTGACGCTGCGTGGCGGGGCGACGCTCCGGCCGGCGCAGCGGCCGGGATTGAAACTGCGCCTGTGGCACGAGGATTAGGCGACTGACGGTATATCGTCGTCGTCGCTGCGGGGGCGCGGCGAGGGGAAATTGAGGATGGTGGCCTGGGACCGCCACTCGTCGTATCGGCCGCGCCAGCACCACTCCTCATAGTATTTGACCTTGTTGGCGAGGATCGGCGCGCCAACCTGGTCCTGCAGGGTGATGATGCACTGGTTAGGGTTGATCCGCCGCATCTCGGCCGCATCCTTGAGATAGCGACCCGTCTCGGATACCCCGTTTTGCAGCTGGGCCTGCACCAGATCCAGGTTGCCTTCCGAGAAGCCGTGCGAGCGGCTGTAAACCGTGGTCCGGCCGACATCCTCGGCCAGCTGTTTCGCGGTCTTGGTATCGGAAATGCCGAACGTCACCTGCGCGCCGGAGGCGGCGATGAACGTCTGCGCGCCGTTCTCGCCGTAGAGCTCATTCAACTGGCCGTGATCCTGCCAGATGTGCACCACGTGGGCATACTCGCGCAGCATTCCCATGCCCTTCGCCAACGCATCAAGGCGCCCCAGCGCCTTGCACTCATCGATCATCAGCATCGGCTTGTACTCCGGCCGCGGCAGCGCCTTGCCGCGCATCAGCGCGGCCAGAGCGCAGCCGGTCATCATCCGCAGGAACGGGCCGTACACCTCGATCTGGTCATCCGGCACCATGACGTAGACGGTCATGCCTTCCCGGTTCAGATCCATCATCGAGAAGTCCGACGCCGAGGAGAGCCGACCGCCAATCCGGTCCTTGCTCCAGAAGGCCAGCGCCTTGGCGGTGTTGCCGATCACCGACGTGGTTTCCTCGAACTCCAGACCGGCCAAACGCACGCGGCCTTCCTCGGCCACTGACGGCACATTGCTTTCGGCCATCTGCGTCAGCAGCAGGCGCACCCGTTCGTCGCCCCCCGCAATCAGCTCGCGGCACATCGACAGTGTGCGCAGCTCCGGCGGCTGGGAGTGCAGGACGTGGCGGATCAGAGCAGTCATCACCAACCGGGCTGAGGTATCCCAGTGGCCATCCCGGTTCTCGTTGATGACCAGAAAGTTGGCGATCTGCGCAGCGTCGTCGGCCTCGTGGAGGGTGCCGACGCGGATCATGTCCAGTGGGTTGAAGCTGTGACTGTGGTCCGGATGGATGGCGTCCAGACGGTAAACCGGGCCGAGCGACGAGCGATAGCGCTGCGTCACGGCGTAGTTCTCGCCCTTGGGGTCAGTGACCAGCATCGAGCCTTTGTGGTCGAGCAGGTTGGGGATGACGATGCCGACGCCCTTCCCCTTGCCCATTGGAGCCGTGACCATCACAGCCCCGTCGCGCTTGAAGCGGATGAAGTGACCCCAGGCTTTGCCGACGATGACCCCTTTCTCGCCGCCGAGCGCGTCACCTTGGGTCAGGTCCCCAAGCCTCGCCCAGCGGGCCGAGCCGTGAGTAATCGGGCGCGGCCGAAGCAGCCAGCGCACGCCACGGAACGTGTATTTACAGCCCCATTTCAGGAGCAGTCCGACAACCCACAAGAGTCGCCAAATCGCATAGAAAAACAAGCGTAGCACTGTCATAAAACAGACTCCCGCCGACAGGTAAGGTCAAGATCACGTGCCTACTTCCTGTCACCTAAAACATGCGGCGACGTATTCTTCTGACGTTCTTGGGAGCAGTTTCGTTGTTGAGCGTCGGCGGTTGAATCCTAACGCGTTCTGCCAGCATGGTCCTGAGGTTCTGGCGGGCGACCCGCGCGTCGCTCTGCCGGTTGATCAACTCCTGAAGCTCGCGCAGGGCATCCGGCAATTGCTGGAGTGCAGCACGGGCCGCCGGTAGGCGCCACCGCAAGATCTCGCCCCGCAGTGCACCGAAATGGCGGGCATTGGCAAAGCCATTGCCCATCATGACCTTGACTGTTTCGTCAACGCCTATGCGCGGGATCAACTTGCGGAGGGTCCGCTCGGCGCCGGCTGGGCTGACATAGGCCGCTCTCAAGAGCCGCTGCACACGGGCCTCGGCCATGCTGATGCCGACGGTCAACTCGCGATCAAGGATATCCAGCGCCTGGAAGTCTGCCGCCGTGTCGGACGGAGGATTATCATTCGCAGACATCGCTAAATCATCCTATAGTAGGGAATGATTATCCTACGACTACTTGCACGGATGTACGGCCTGATTGCTGACTGCTTTGATCGAGAGCCTGTTGCTGGTTCGATTTCTGAAGCGATGCGGCTTTATGACGAAAAGAACCCCAATGACCCCAATCGCCTGAGAAGCCGGGCCCAGACGGAACTCGGACTTCGAAAGCAGTTGGGTATTCGTCAACACGATGCCTAGGGCCCAGGTTGCCGATCCCTGTCTCAATGTGCAGGAATCTGCTGTAAGGCGGAAGCGCCCCAATCCTGGCGGTCTGCGTGAACAATCCAGCCCCGGCCCCACGGCCCTTTCCCAAGGCGGCCCTTGCGCCGCGACGACTGATGGCCATGACCACTGCCGCGGCGGCTGCCGCGGTTCTGGTCGGTTGGATGGGCTTCAGATCCTCCGCTGACCGGCCGTTGTCCGCAGCCGAGCAGATGGCCCGCGCCCTGGCCTTCAATCAGGCTGTGCCCTTGGTGCTGGCAGCCGTGCCGGCTTCCCAGCGCCCTGCCGCCCTGCAGGGCATGAAGCTCCCGGCCAACCAACAGGCCGAGCTTGAGCAGCAACAAGCTGAACTCGTCCACCTGACCCTGTGGGACGATATGGCCGAGGACGGTGACGTGGTCACCATCGATTGCGACGGTTTCCGCCAGTCCGTTACTCTCAAACACGCGCCGGTGACGATCGCCATTCCGCGTCCGCGGACCGGCCTGATGAGCCTGACCGGTGTCTTTGATGGCGGTGGCGGCATCACCGTTGCTGTGTCGTCGGGCGCTGGCCGGGTTCCGCTGCCCTGGCTGTCCGTCGGACAATCCGTAGGTGTGCCCGTGCGCTGATGTCCTCTTCCCTCATTGTGGTGGTCGGCCTGGTCCTGGTTGTGATCGGCGTCGTCATCGTGGCGATTACCCGCCGTTCAACATCTGCCATCATCGAACTTCCCGTGAGAAAGCCCGTGAAGATCATCGACCGGCTCTATAATCGCGCCGCACTGGAAAAAAGAATGGCAGAGCTGCCATCCTCCCAGACGGTCCACGTCAACCGTGATGAAGTCATCGCTTTGATGAAGGATCATATCTTTGGCCAGGACCCGGTCATCGAAGACGTGGTCGACTCGATCTGGGGCAACTTCCTCGCCGAGAACCGCGCGCAGCCCGTGGGGGTCTTCCTGCTCGCCGGACCGCCAGGCAGTGCGAAATCACGTTTCGGTCAAGCGCTCGGAACAGCGCTGTACGGGGCGCAGGGGGCTAAAGCATTCAATCTTGCCAGCTATTCCGGCTCACACAGCGGCAGTGGATTGTTCGGAGCGCCACAAGATCATCAGGGCGGTGCGGGCATGCTTTCAGAGTATCTGATTGCCAACCCGCGATCCGTCGTCATCCTCGATGAATTTGAGAAAGCCTCCAACGCTGTGCAGCGCCTGTTTCTTGATGTCTGGAACGATGGATGCTTCACGGATCATAAGCTGAAACGGGTTGTCAGTACTGTCGATACGATTTTTATTGTGACCACGAACGCTCAGGAAGACCAGATGACGGCACTGGCAGCTTCCTATAAAAACAAGCCGGTTGAGCTTGAGGAGCGTGTCCGGGAAGTCCTGAAACACGACATCGAAAATTCCGTTCTGTCACGGATTGAACGGGTCTTTGTGTTTCAGCCGCTCGACAGGATTGCCTTCGCCGCACTGGTCGGCAGTTTCATCGAGGAGGTGGCTGGCCGCTACAGGATCACTGTGACGTCTGTCGAAGAAGAGGTGGCTTACCGGTACGGCCTCAAGCACTACGGGGAAAAGATCGATGGCCGCGCTGTTTCTGGGGCGGTCGTGAAAGATATGCGGGCTGACTTTATCCGGCTGCAGAAGACCGGTGTGACCCGAGCAAAAGTTGGCTGGAACGCCAAGAAAAACACCTTGAGCATCACGGCGGACACGTAATCCGCGATGGCACTCTTTGTTTTTCTGCGGCAATCGTTCTGGGCAGTCATCCTGTGGTTTCTAAAGCTGTGTGGCGCCGGTCAGAAGTCGCCTGGTCTGGGTGTCTTGGTCATACTGATCGGTCTCGGCTTCCTTGCGTATGGCGCTTACGTGAAGATCGTCGATTTCTTCACGCCGCCGCAGACTAGCGCCGGACAGTACGTGCCGCCGGCGCCCCCGCCACCGGGACCTGGTCCCGTCACGACCAAGATGGGACCGGTTACGGCTCCGCCTGCTCCACCTCCAATCGTGCGATCTCCGGTCACCACGTCCACGCAGCGCCAGTCGCCAAGCATTCAGGCGCAGCCGCTGCCGGACTTCGCCGGCATTGAGCCGCCTCCCCCACCGCCGCCTCCGCTGCCGGACTCGCCCGAAGGTGTCATCCGCGGTTGGCGGCCTCCTCTTCCAGCCCGCCCCTACCGCCCGGATTGACCCATGCGTAACGCCTTCACCCTGGTTGTGCTGCTTGCTGCATCCACCGCATCGGCGCAGGCTCCGCAGCCCTCAAACGCCGACATCATGCGCGCGATCGACGCGCTCAACAGTCAGGTGAAAGAACTCAAAGACGAAAACGCACGTCTTAAGAAGCAACAGCAGGCACCAGCCAGTCGGGCCGCTGCGCCGACCCCCAGCGTCAAGCCAACACAGTCCAAGGGAACCTCCATCCCCGGGTTCTTTATCAAGCTGATTCCATTCACAGAGGATCGTAACGGCCAGTCCGTGGCCGGTTTTGCCGGGCCGAGCTATGACTTCAATTTTGATCTACATACTCCGGTCCTCCCCGATCAGACCCGCTACATCTACCACGGGATCAGTTACTTTCATCCGAAGGAAGATAATGACTACAGCTTCAGTATGGCTCTAGAGCCTGTTGCCGTCGCAGGAATGTATTATCGGGAGCGCTTCCAATGTAGTGGGGAAATGTCAGTCAATGGCAACCGGGCGCTTTCCGGCTTCACCAATTTCGATGAGACTTCGATCCATACAGGCCCAAAAGATCTTTTCAAGACGCAAAATCTTTACAGCCAAGCGACTCGGTTGACGCCAGAACCGGGCAAAGGCTACAAAATTGAGTTCCGAGTCGACTGCTGGCATGTGCAATTTAAAAACACGACATTTTACGACAGATTCTTGGATATTTGGAAGAAGAACCGCTTCAAAATCATGGTCAAGGGACCAAGCGATACCCAGCCGCGCCCGTTCCAGCCGGATGAGCTGTATTACATCGGCCAGCCTTCCTGAGGGTCTGGAGCGAAACGATATCGGAAAGACCGCCTTATGGGCGGCCTTTCCGGTTCGATCACCGACCAACGAACAGATCGTTATGGTCCCAGGTACAGGGCACCGAGGTCGTATCCCCCGTGGCCGGGTCGTAACCCTGCAGCGCGTCGCATTCGCTTTTACGCGACAGATGAACCTTCTGGATCTCACCGCGCCGGTAGGCAGCACGAAGCAGGCGTTCGCCGTGGCACTGGACGCTCAGGCAGCTGCCGTCAGCATCCATCCATGGATAGAGGTGCAGGGACGGGCATGACTCAGCCTGGGCGGGCACGGCCAGCAGCAGGGTAAGCGCGATCATGGTGAAACGGGTCATGGGATTTCTCCAGGTGCATCGCAGGGCCGGCGGGCTGCCGGCGTTGTTGCCCTGGCTTATGCGCTGCGCCGCAAGGGGCGCCTGACGGGTCGCGTTGTGCTTACGGCTTATCGTTTATGGCAAATGGTTTGCGGCATGACTGCGCATAGGCTTGCGGTGGCCTGCGGCCTGGTCTGGCTGGTGGTGCCAGCCGTCCGGGCCGGCCTCAAGGCACGCTGCGCTCTCCGGCCTTGACCCCGTCCCAGCCGGCCGGCGGTGGGCTGTCATCGGCTTCGACGCCCCAGAGGGCGTCTGCGCCGCCTCTGCCAAGGAAGAAAGAGGGCGGGGCGCTGCCCCCGGCTGCGGTCAAGGGGTGTCCCCTGCCTTCGGCGAAGCGCCTGCAGGCGGGTGATCCCCCTCCCCTGTGACCTGCGCCACCCCCGGTCTCGCCGACGGGCAGAAGGTCAGGACGGGGCCTGACGCTTCAAGGGGAAGGGTTCTCTGGCTTCGTTCTGAACCAACGAAAGCCAATCCCATGCAACTCATCACCAAAGAGCAAACCGCCGCCCTGCTGGCCAACGGCGCAAAGAGCGCCAAGGGCGACATCGACCCCTATCCCGTGGTCAAGCTGTTCACGCCCGATGCCCAAGCCACATGGCTGCTGACCGAGCTGGATCCGACCGACCCGGACCTTGCCTTTGGCCTGTGTGATCTCGGCCTCGGCTGCCCGGAACTCGGCTATGTGCGCCTGTCGGAAATCCTTGAGGTCCGCGGGCGTCTGCGCCTGCCGGTCGAGCGGGACCGGTCTTTCACTGCGTCCGGGCCACTGTCCGCCTACGCCGCGGCAGCCCGTCGGGCCGAGCGTATCGTCGAGCTGGAGGCGGTCGCATGACCGGCCCCCGGTACGTCGAGGAGCACACCGCGCAATGGCGCGGTGTCTCCCTCCGCATTCAGTGGGAGCCGCGGTTCCTCAACACCAACGCCTTGGCCCAGCCCGGGCACCTGCAGATCGAGAGCACCGCGCCGCGGCGGGCACCCCTGCCGATCACCGAAACCGGCTACCTGTCGTGGTTCACCGCGCCGGCGCTGGTGCAGGAGAGCGGCGGGCCGGTCGCCTTCGTCCTGCAGTGGCTGGACGCCGAGGCCTCCGGGCCGGCATGGGCACAGGCCGAAGGCGACCGGCAGCAGCTCACTCTGTTCGGCTGAGCACTGCCCACGAAAAAGGGCCAGCCTCCCGGCTGGCCCCTGCGTCGCTCGCGCGACGTCGCGCCCTGAGCACCGCCAGTGGCAACTCTCGAGCCTGCCAGGCAATCTTGGCCTTGTGGGTAACGGTCGCTCTCCCATCCTGCAGCGCCCTGCGGCCCGGTCTGCTAGGTGGTGCCAGCCGCCCGGTCCAACCTCAAGGCACGCTGCGCTCTTCGGCCTTGACCCCGGCCCAGCCGTCCAACGTTGGGCTGCCATAGGCGGCAAAGCCGCCCTCTGCGCAGGCTGTGCCGCGCTGGTTTCCAGCGGCGCATTTTGCCTCTGGGTGAACGAAGGGCGAACGGCTAAATTCCTGTGGCGGCAACAACAGCCTGCCTCTGCCGTTCTGCACAGGACCCCTGCCACTCTTGACGGACGTGGTATGGTGCAAGCGTAACCATGGCCAAAAGCGTACCCGCCTTCATCAACCCGGCCATCCTCGCATGGGCCCGGGACCAAGCCCGCCTCTCTCCGGAGGCGGCGGCGAAGGCTATTGCCATCAGTGTGGAGAAGCTGCTGGCCGCCGAGAACGGCGACGCTCAGCTGACTTTCCCGCAGTTCCTGGCCGCCGCCAACGTCTACAAGCGGGCGCCCAGCCTGTTTTACCTCAACGAGCCGCCGGCCGGGTTCCAGCCGATCCAGGATTTCCGCAAGCTGGCCGAGGCCGAGCCCGGTGCGTTCACGCCGGATCTGACCGCAGTGATCCGGCAGGCGCAGGAGCGCCGGGACCTGGCCTTGGAGCTGCACAACGACCTGGGTGAGCCGGCCGCCGAGTTCACGTTCAGCGCCACGCTGAACGATGACGAGGAAGCCCTGGGCGAGCGCATCCGCAGCTTCCTGGACGTCACCGCCACCGACCAGCAAGCCTGGCGGGCCAAGGCCTTCGACCACTGGCGCGCCAAGATCGAAGCTCGCGACGTGCTGGTGTTCCTGATCCCCGGGCTACCGCTCACCGAAATGCGTGGCGTCGCCATCGCCGAGAGCCGGCTGCCGCTGATCCTGATCAATTCCAAGGACCGCACCAACGGGCGCACCTTCACCCTGCTGCACGAGTTCTGCCACCTCGCCGTGCGGGCGAGCGGGGTCAGCGGGTTCGGCTTGGACGAGCGGCGCGCCGATGCAGCCCGGATCGAGCAATTCTGCAACGCCGTGGCCGCGGCCGCGCTGGTCCCCAAAGACTGGCTGCTGAACGAAACCCTGGTGGCTCGCAAAGGCAGCGAAAAGACCTGGGCGGACGACGAGCTGGCCGCCCTGGCGGTCCGGTTCGGCGTCAGCCGCGAGGTGGTCCTGCGCCGTCTGTTGACCCTCGGGCGCACCACCAAGGCGTTTTATGAGAGCCGCCGGCCGGCGTTCCAAAAGGAATACGACGACCTCGACAGCAAAAAATCCACCGGTGGCCCGCCGCGCCACCTGGTGGTGCTCAGCCAGCTGGGCCGCTCCTATGCGCAACTGGTGTTCCAGGGCTACTACGACCGCCGCCTGACGCTCCGCGACGTCTCCAACTACCTCAACATGCAGGTCAAGTCGGTTCCCGCGATGGAGCAGGCCACCTTCGGACTGAAAGGCTAGTCCGGGGTGGCCGACATCTACTGCATCGACACCAGCGCGCTGATCGCCGCCTGGTATGAGCGCTACAAGCCGAAGCGGTTCCCGAAGCTGTGGGACCAGTTCGATCAGCTGGTGACGGAAGGGCGCCTGGTCTCCTCAGCCCTGGTGCTGGCCGAGTGCCAGAAGCGCTCACCGGAGCTGCATGAATGGCTGCTGGAGCGCGAGGCCATGTTCCTGGCGCCGGACCAGGATGTGCAGCTGCGCAGCGCCCATATCATCAACACCTACAAGGGCCTGGTGATGGCCGGCAAAGAGAAGTTTGCGGCGGACCCGTTCGTGATCGCGACCGCCGAGGTGCACGGCTACCGTGTTGTGACCGAAGAGGTTGGCCCCACCAGCCTCCGGAAGATCCCTGGTGTCTGCAATGACCTGCAGGTGCCGTGGTGCAATCTCATCGACCTGTTCGATACCGAGGACTGGACACTCGGCTGACACGCGCCTTGCCCCAGGTCGAGACTGGACGCTCCTGTCAGGAGGCCCGTGCAGACGGGCTCATAAGCGTTCAAACTGAGCCGGACCCTTGCCAACTCCCAACCATGCAACCACCTGCCGGCCTGCGGGCTTTCAGACAACGCACAACCGCGTTTCTTAATCCCGGGGGCTGTGTTAGGTTGGACGTAATGAACCTGGACCGCCAACTCGCGCGCCTGCTGGCCGTGGTGATCGTGATGATCGCCGCGACCTTTGGCGTGTCGGTGGCGCAGGCGCATGAGGGCCATGCCCATCACCATGCGCCGGCCGCGGTCGAGGCCACGCCGGTACAGCCTGCACCGGTGGCCCTGGCCCCGGCGGCCACGCCCGCCCTGCAGTTGGCGGCGCTGACCGAGACGCCCACCACCGCCACCACGGTGTTTGCTGTGGCTGCGGCCTCTGCGGCCAACACCTCGGATGCGGGCGGCTGCAATGGCCTGTGCTGCGGCACGAGCCTGAGCTGCTGCCACTCGGCACTGACGCCACTGCTGCAGGCCGCTGTGCCGGCCCTGCGGCTTGCGACCGTGCTGCCGGCTGCCCAGCAGGATGCCCGCCCGAGCCTCGCGCCCGAGGCGCTGCCCAAGCCCCCTCGATCTTTCGCCTGAACCCGGCGTTCCCACGCGTCTGACGCCGCTCTAATGAGCCGCTGCGCGTGCGCGGACGCCTTGCGTCCACCGGCGAAAGAATTGATCCATGAAGTCCCCGATTGCGGCCGCGCTGCGTGCGCTGGCCGTGACGCTGGCCCTGCTTGGTGCAGGCCAGGCGTCGGCCCACGAAGGGCATGACCACGGCGCCCCGCCGCCGCCGGTCTCCAAAACCATTGCGCCGCGCGGCGAGGCCGTGTCCGAGGCGTTCGAGCTGGTCGCGGTGCCGCGCGATGGCACGCTCCAGCTCTACCTGGACCGCTTCCGCACCGGCGAGCCCGTCACCGGCGCTACCGTGGAGGTGGACACCCCCGACGGCTCGAAAACCGCCCAGGCGACCGCCGAGCGCAGCTATGCGCTGCCGGCGCCCTGGCTGAGCAAGCCCGGCCACTACGACCTCTTGGTCACCGTGACCGCCGGCGATGTGGTCGACGTCATGCCGGTCAGCCTGGATCTGCCGGCGCCAGCCGCCGCGGCCGCTGCTCCGGCGACCGTCGGTGCGGTGCAGACGGTCAGCGACAGCGTGCGCGCGGCTGTGCCGGAGATCACCCACGGCCTGCGTGAGCGCCTGGCCAAACAGGACCCGGTGCTGCTGACCGTGGCGGCTGGCAGCTTCCTGCTCGGCATTCTGCTGATGCTGGTCGCCCGCGGTCGCCGGCGCGTGCCGGTGATCGCTGTGCTGGCGATCACGGCCACGGTGCTGCTGAGCGCAACCGCCTTTGCCCACGGCGACGAGGATCACGGCGCAGAACAAAAGCCCATCCAAGGCGCCGCACTGATCGAGCGCGCCCCCGGCGGAGCCGCGCCAACCGACCTGGCCCAGCGCCTGGCCGACGGCACCGTGTTCGTGCCCAAGCCGACCCAGCGCCTGCTGGAGCTGCGCACGGCGATGACCGAGGCCGGCACGTTCAGCCGCACGATCGGCCTGCCCGGCCGCGTCATTCCCAACCCCAACGCCAGCGGCGTGGTCCAGTCCAGTGTCGGCGGCCGCCTGTCGCCGCCCACCTCCGGGCTGTTTCCGCGGCTCGGCACCCCGGTGAAGAAGGGCGACGTGCTCGCCTACGTGACGCCGCCGGTGGCCCGGGTCGACGTCTCCGACATGCGCCAGCGCCAGGGCGAGCTCGATCAGCAGATCGCGATCGTGCAGCGCCGCGTTGAGCGGTTTTCCAAGCTGGCCACCTCCGGCGCCGTCGCCCAGGTGCAGCTGGACGAGGCCCAGGACGAACTCAAGGGTCTGCGCGACCGCCGCACTGCCCTCGACAGGATCCGCAGCGAGCCCGAGCCGCTGATCGCGCCGGTCGACGGCGTGGTCGCTGAGGCGTCCGCCACGGCCGGCCAGATGGCCAACGCCGGCCAGATGATCTTTCAGATCGTCGACCCCAAAAACCTCTGGGTCGAGGCCTTGAGCTTCGACGCCCTGACCGCCGGGCAGCACGCCACCGCCCGCCTGCCCGACGGCCGCACCTTTGAGCTGACCTATCAGGGCTCAGGCCTCGCCGACCGCAACCAAGCCATTCCAGTCCAGTTCGCGATCGAGGGCGATGCCTCCGGCCTGCGCGTCGGCCAGTTCCTGACCGTGCTCGCGATCACCGACGGCCAGCTGTCCGGCCTGGCCCTGCCGCGGGCCGCGGTGGTGCGGACCAGCAACGGCCAGGACGTGGTCTACGAGCACACCACCGCCGAGCGCTACGAGGCCCGGCAGGTGCGCATCGAGCCCCTGGACGGCAACCGCGTACTGATCGGCGGCGGCATCGGCCCCGGCAAGCGCGTGGTCGTGCAGGGCGCCGAACTCCTCGACCAAGTGCGCTGAGGAGGGCCGCCCGATGTTCACCTTCCTCGTCAGCCAGTCGCTGAAGAACCGCCTGATCGTCCTCGCGATCGCCGGCGTGCTGATCCTCTACGGCGCGTTCACGGTCACCAAGCTGCCCGTGGACGTCTTTCCCGACCTCAACAAGCCCACGGTCACGATCATGACCGAGGCCGAGGGCTACGCGCCCCAGGAGGTTGAGCAGCTGGTTTCGTTCCCGATCGAAACCCGCCTCAACGGCCTGCCCGGCGTCACGCGCGTGCGCTCGGTGTCCGGCGTCGGCCTGTCGATCGTCTACGTCGAGTTCGACTGGGGCACCGACCTCTACCGCAACCGCCAGCAGGTCGCTGAGCGGCTGGCCCTGGTCAGGGACCAGCTGCCGCCGACGGTGACCCCGCAGATGGGGCCGATCTCCTCGATCATGGGGCAGATCCTGCTGGTCGCGGTGACCAGCGAAACCGCCGACCCAATGCAGGTGCGTGAGGCGGCCGACTTCGTGATCCGGCCGCGCCTGCTGACCATTCCCGGCGTCGCCCAGGTCATCCCGATCGGCGGCGAGGTACGCCAGTTCCGTGTCAGCCCCAACCCGGCGGCGATGCGCGCACTGGGCGTGAGCAACGCCCAGCTGGAAACCGCCCTGGCCCAGTTCGGCACCAACGCCGGCGGCGGGTTCACCGACCAGTACGCCCGCGAGTACCTGATCCGGAACATCGCCCGCACGATGAGCCTGGACGACCTGCGCAGCGTGGTCGTCGCCACGGTCGGCGGCGCGCCGGTGTATCTGCGCCAGATCGCCGACGTCTCGTTCGGTGCCAAGGTCAAGCGCGGCGACGGCGGCTACATGGGCAAGCCGTCGGTGATCGTCTCGGTTGAGAAGCAGCCCGACGTCGACACGGTCAAACTCACCCGCGACATTGAGCAGGCGCTGACGGAGATCACCGCCAGCCTGCCGAACGGGATCAAGGCGGACCAGATCCTGTTCCGCCAGGCCGACTTCATCGAGACCTCGATCAGCAACGTCGAACGCGTTCTGCTGGAGGCGATGGTGGTGGTCGCCGCGGTGCTGTTCCTGTTCCTGTTGAACGTGCGCACCACGGCGATCTCGCTGCTGGCGATCCCGGTGTCGATCCTGACCACGGCGGTGGTGTTCCACCTTCTCGGCCTGTCGATCAATACGATGACCCTGGGCGGCCTCGCCATCGCGATCGGCGAGCTGGTCGATGACGCCGTGGTCGACGTCGAGAACATCTTCCGGCGCCTCGGCGAAAACCGGAAGGCCGGCAACCCCAAAAGCGTGTTCCAGGTGGTGGTGGAGGCCTCCAACGAGGTGCGCTCCGGCATCGTCTACGCGACGCTGATCATCATCCTGGTGTTCGTGCCGCTGTTCGCACTCTCCGGCATCGAGGGGCGGCTGTTTGCGCCCTTGGGGCAGGCCTACATCATCTCGATCCTGGCCAGCTTGGTCACCTCGATCACGCTGACCCCGGTGCTGGCCTCCTGGCTGTTGCCGGGGCTGAAGAACCTCGAAGAGCACGACAGCCGGTTCCTCAAGCTGCTCAAGCGCGGCAACGCCCGGCTGCTGCAGGTGGCGTTCCGGCATCAGCGCCTGTTGGTCGGCGCGGTGGCGCTGGCGGTGCTCGCCGCCGGCGTCGCCGCCTGGCATCTGCCGCGGGCGTTCCTGCCGCCGTTCAACGAGGGCAGTTTCACCGTCAACATGACGTTCAACCCGGGGATCTCGCTGGCCGAGAGCAACCGGGTCGGGCTGATCGCGGAAAAACTGCTGCTGCAGGTGCCCGAGGTGGCGGCGGTCGGCCGCCGCACCGGGCGCGCCGAGCTGGACGAGCATGCCGAAGGCGTCCACTCGTCCGAGATCGAGGTCGAGCTGAAGGACGGCGAGGGCCGGCCCAAGGAGGCCCTGGTCGCCGATATCCGCCAGCGCCTCCGGCAGCTGCCGGTATCGGTCAACGTCGGCCAGCCGATCTCCCACCGCCTCGATCACATGCTGTCGGGCGTGCGCGCCGAGATCGCGCTGAAGATCTTCGGCGAGGACCTGGACCAGCTGCGCCGGATCGCCAACGGCCTGCAGGAGCGGTTCCAGAAAATCCCAGGCCTGGCCGACCTGCAGATCGAAAAGCAGGTGCGCATCCCGCAGCTGGAGGTGCGCGTCGATTATGCCCGTGCCGCGCTCTACGGCGTGCAGCCGGCCGCGGTGGTCGAGCAGATCAGCCGCCTGAGCAACGGCCGCGTGGTCTCCACCGTGGTCGATGGCTACCGCCGGTTCGACGTGCTGATCCGCTTGGCCGAGGACCAGCGCACCACCAAGGGCCTGGGCGACCTGCTGCTGGAAACCCCGACCGGCTGGGTGCCAGCCCGGCAGGTGGCCGACGTGCGGGAAACCGACGGCCCCAACCAGATCCTGCGCGAGAACTCGCGCCGGCGCCTGGTGGTCCAGGCCAACACCAACGGCGAGAGCGACATGGCCACCATCGTGGCGGCCATGCGCGCGGCGATCGCCCAGGAAAAGCTGCCACCGGGCTACTTCACCAGCCTGGAGGGCACGTTCCAGGCTCAGGAAGAGGCCGCGCGGACGATCGGCATCCTGTCGGCACTGTCGCTGGCGTTGATCTTCGCGATCCTGGTGAGCCGCTACCGCTCGCCGGCGCTGGCGCTGATCATCATGGGCAACGTGCCCCTGGCGCTGATCGGCAGCGTGGTGGCCCTGTGGCTGACCGGGCAGCCGTTGTCGGTGGCGTCGATGATCGGGTTCATCACGCTGACCGGCATCGCCGCGCGCAACGGTATCCTGAAGATCAGCCACTACCTCAACCTGTCGCTCCACGAGGGCGTGCCGTTCGGGCGCGACCTGGTGATCCGCGGCAGCCTGGAGCGGCTGACCCCGGTGCTGATGACGGCGCTCGCCGCCGGCGTGGCGCTGGTGCCGCTGCTCTATGACGCGGCGAGCCCGGGCAAGGAGATCCTGCACCCGGTCGCGGTGACGATCTTCGGCGGCCTGATCAGCGCCACGCTGCTCGACACGTTCCTGACGCCGATCCTGTTCCTGCGCTTCGGCCAGAAGCCCCTGGCCCGGCTGCAGGCGGCGCAGGACGCCGCCCATGCGACCCACCCGGCCGGGGCCGCGGCGCCGCCGCGGGAGGCGTTCTGAGCCCCCTCCCCCACCGATCAACCCAAAACCCAAGGAGACCCCGATGATCCCGTTCCGCGCCGCCCTGTTCAGCAGCCTGGTGCTGCTGGCCGCGCCCGTGTGCGCCCACGAAACCGCCGGCAAGTACGGCGGCCGCGTCAGCGACGCCGGCCCCTACCACGTCGAACTCGTCACCAAGGGCCAGACCGTCGACGTCTACCTGCTCGACGGCAGCGAGAAACCGGTGCCCGCCGCCGGGTTCAAGGCCACCGCGATCCTCGTGGTCGACGGCAAGCCCGCACGCGTCGCCTTGGCGCCGGCCGACGCCAACCGCCTGACCGGCCAGGCCCAGGTTCCGCTGAACGCCGCGCCCAAGGGCGCCGTGCAGCTGACAGCTCCCGATGGCGCGACCGCCAGCGGGAAGTTCAACTAACCACAAGCAATAAAAGGGAAAAATCCTATGAAACACACCCTCTCCGCCTGCGCGCTGGCCCTCCTGCTCAGCGGCACCGCCGCGGCCCAGGCCCACGACATGAACCACAACGACCATGCCGGTCATGGCGCCGCGAGCGCGACCGCCAAGACGGACAGCCCGGCGACCAAGGCGTTTCGGGACGTCAACGCCGACATGCACCGCGACATGGACATTCGCTACACGAACGACGTCGACGTCGATTTCGTGCGCGGCATGATCCCTCACCATCAGGGCGCGATCGGCATGGCCAAGGTGGCCCTGCAGCACTCGAAGGATCCCGAGATCCGCAAGCTCGCCGAGGAGATCATCAAGGCCCAGGAGGTCGAGATCAGCCAGATGCAGGCGTTCCTCAAGGGCAAGGGCGCGGCCAAGTAATTGGCCTGATCTGGGCAGCGCGATCCTGCTCTTTATAACGGGTTCTTGAGTAAAAAAATCTGAACCGGGCCGGGATCAGCCCGTTGATGATTGAGGCGATGTCGGGTCAGTTGCGGTATTTACTGCATCTGTTCTCCAACTGCGTCCGAAGAACCTGAAAAACAGGAGAAATTCTATGCACCAGATGTCCGCTGAGATGCAGAGCTGCATCGATGAGTGCCTGCGCTGCTACCAGACCTGCCTGGGCATGGCGTCCAACCACTGCCTGCCAGCCGGCGGCAAGCACACCGAGCCGGAGCACTTCCGGCTGATGCTGGCCTGTGCCGAAATCTGCCGGACCAGCGCGCATTTCATGCTGCTCGGCACCCCTGCGCACAAACACACCTGCCGCGCCTGCGCCGAGGTGTGTGAGGCCTGCGCCAAGAGCTGTGAGCAGGTCGGCGACATGCAGGACTGTGTCGACCAGTGCCGCCGCTGTGCCGAGACCTGCCGCAAGATGGCCGGCTGAGACCCCAGGGCAGACCGTGATCCTCACGGTCCGCCCTTTTGCTGAACCGAAGGAGGAAAACCCGATGACCTTGAGAACTCTTGCTCTCGCCCTGCCGCTGGCCCTCGGCCTGACCGGAACCGCCCTGGCTGGCGATCACGACCACGGCAGCATGGCCGGCTCGGCCGTCAAGCTGCCGGAGGCCTGCAAGGCTGCCGTCAGCGGCAAGGACGGTGGGATGAAGGACATGCAGAGCCACATGTCTCAGGCCATGCAGAGCATGGGCAGCGGTCAGATGTCCGAGACCCAGAAGGGTCTGCAGCAGGCCATGATGAGCATGAACGGCCCGATGATGCAGGGCATGATGGCTGGCGATCCGGATGTGGCCTGGATCTGCGCGATGATCCCGCACCACCAAGGGGCGATCGACATGGCCCGCGCCGGCCTCAAGGGCGCCGATAATCCCGAGAGCAAGCGTCTGGCCGAGAAGACCATCAAGGAGCAGGAACAGAGCATCAAGGAGCTCACTGCCTGGCTCGATAAGAACGCCAAGAAGGAAGGCCAGCAGTAGGCCGTCCGCTGCCGCCGCTGTCTCAAAACCTGCCGCACGATGGCGGGTTGACCGCTCTTCAACACACAGGATTTACGATCATGACCCTCAAGGCTCTGACGGCTGCGGCCCTGCTGACCTTTGCTGCCCTGCCCGCCCTGGCGGACGACCAGGGCAACGCCAACGCCGAGCAGCAAACCCAGCCGACGCCCAGCCGCGGCAACACCGCCGGCGGCCCCTCGCACGGCGCCGATCACGCCAAGAACGCTCCCGAGAGCACCGCGTCGGGCCACAGCGCCAAGCCGCACCAGCACTCGGATGGCAGCAAGCACTAAGCCCCGGGATCACCGCCCGGGCCGGGATGCCACCGTGCCTCCAGGCCCGGGTCGGCACCCTGTTGACCCTCCCATGATGGGAAGGTGCAGGGTGCCGGGCGCGACACACAGGAGGGGTCGCCCATGAGCAACGCCGAGCACGACCACCACCACGGCCATGCCCATGGGGCGCACGGCGGCTGCAGCCACGGCACCGCGGAGGCCGGGGGTGACGCGCAGACGGTCAAGGACCCGGTCTGCGGGATGAGCGTCGATCCGCACACCGCCAAGCACCGGGCCGAGCACAACGGCCACCCGTATTATTTCTGCTCGAACGGCTGCCGCACCAAGTTCGAGGCCGACCCGGCCCGCTACCTCGATCCGGCCAGCGCCGCGGCCAAGGCCGAGGCGGTGCCGGAGGGGACGATCTACACCTGCCCGATGCATCCGGAGGTGCGCCAGGTCGGCCCGGGCGCCTGCCCGATCTGCGGCATGGCGCTGGAGCCCGCGGTGATCGGCGCCGACACCGGACCAAGCGACGAGCTGGTCGACATGACCCGCCGGTTCTGGGTTGGCCTGGTCCTGACCCTGCCCGTGTTCGTGCTGGAAATGGGCGGCCACCTGACCGGCCTGACCGAACGGCTCGGCCAGCAGAACAGCAACTGGCTGCAGCTGGTGCTGGCCACGCCCGTGGTGCTGTGGGCCGGTGCGCCGTTCTTCGTGCGCGCCTGGCACTCCGTGACCAGCCGCAACCTCAATATGTTCACCCTGGTCGCCATGGGCACCGGCGTGGCCTGGCTTTACAGCGTGGTCGCCACCGTCCTGCCGGGGGTGTTCCCGGCGGCGCTGCGCGGCCATGACGGTGCCGTGCCGGCGTATTTCGAGGCGGCCGCGGTGATCACCGTGCTGGTGCTCCTCGGCCAGGTGCTGGAGCTGCGCGCCCGCGAGAGCACCAGCGGCGCCCTGCGCGCGCTCCTGGACCTTGCCCCGAAAACCGCCCGCCGCCTGCGTGCCGACGGCACTGACGAGGAAATCCAGCTCGATGCCGTGCAGGTCGGTGACCGCCTGCGCGTGCGCCCCGGCGAAAAGGTCCCGGTCGACGGCGTCGTGGTCGACGGCCGCTCCTCGATCGATGAGGCCCTGGTCACCGGCGAGGCGATGCCGGTGCGCAAGGACGTCGGCGCCGCCGTGATCGGCGGCAGCCTCAACCAGAGCGGAGCGCTGGTGATCGAGGCGCAAAAGGTCGGCCGCGACACCATGCTGGCGCGCATCGTTCAGCTGGTCGCCGAGGCCCAGCGCAGCCGCGCGCCGATCCAGCGCCTGGCCGACCAGGTCGCCGGCTGGTTTGTGCCGGCGGTGATCGCGGTGGCCGTGCTCGCGTTCGTGGCCTGGTTCGCGGTCGGCCCGGAACCGCGGCTGACCTACGGCCTGCTGGCGGCGGTGGCGGTGCTGATCATCGCCTGCCCGTGTGCCCTGGGGCTGGCCACGCCGATGTCGATCATGGTTGGCGTCGGTCGCGGCGCCCAGGCCGGCGTGCTGATCAAGAACGCCGAGGCGCTGGAGCGGCTGGAAAAGGTCTCCACGCTGGTGGTCGATAAAACCGGCACCCTGACCGAGGGCAAGCCGGCCGTGACCGCGATCCGGCCGGCGGACGGGTTCAACGAGGCCGAACTCCTGCACCTGGCGGCCAGCGTCGAGCGCGCCAGCGAGCACCCCCTGGCCCTGGCGATCGTGGCGGCAGCCGAGGCTCAGGGCCTTGCCCTGGCCCCGGTCAGCGACTTCGACAGCCCGACTGGCCGCGGGGCCGAGGGCACCGTGGACGGGCGGCGCGTGCGGCTCGGCAACGCCAAATTCCTGGCCGAGGCCGGGATTGATACCGCGGCGCTCGATCCGGTGGCGGAGGCGCTGCGCCAGGACGGCGCCACCGCGATTTTCATGAGCCTGGACGACCGCGTGGCCGGCGTGATTGCGATCGCCGATCCGATCAAGGCCACCACGCCTGAGGCCCTGCAGGCCTTGCGCACCGAGGGCATCCGCGTGGTCATGCTGACCGGCGACAACCGCACCACGGCCCAGGCCGTGGCTCGCAAGCTCGGCATCGATGAGGTCGAGGCCGAGGTGCTGCCCGACCAGAAGAGCGCCGTTGTCAAAGCCCACCAAGCCGCCGGGCAGGTGGTGGCGATGGCCGGTGACGGGGTCAACGACGCCCCGGCCCTGGCAGCCGCCGACGTCGGGATCGCCATGGGCAGCGGGACCGACGTGGCGATCGAAAGCGCCGGCGTGACCCTGCTCAAGGGCGACCTGATGGGGATCGTGCGTGCCCGGCGGCTGTCGCGCGCCACGATGGGCAACATCCGCCAGAACCTGTTTTTCGCGTTCATCTACAACGCCGCCGGCGTGCCGGTGGCGGCCGGGGTGCTCTACCCGTTCCTCGGCATCCTGCTCTCGCCGGTCATCGCAGCGGCGGCGATGGCTCTCTCCTCAGTCAGTGTGATCGGCAACGCGCTGCGTCTGCGCACGACCACGCTCTGACCCGCATTAAAGAGACCGACCCATGGGCTACGCACGCTTCGCCGCGATGATTGCCACCTCCACGGTGGTGATGTTCGGCTTGATGTACCTGAACACCTACGCGCTGGAGCACGTGTTCTTCAGCCAGACCCGCATGTGGATGGCGCTCGTCATGGGCGCGACGATGGCCGTCATCATGCTCGGCTTCATGTGGGCGATGTACAAGGTGCGGGCCGCCAACATCGCGATCCTCGCCGGCAGCGTCGTGGTCTTTGCCGGGGCGCTGTGGCTGGTCCGCAGCCAGGAAACCGTCGGTGACGTGGCTTACATGAAAGCGATGATCCCGCACCACTCGATCGCCATCATGACCAGCGAGCGGGCGCACATCAAAGACCCCCGCGTGCGTGAGCTAGCCGACAAGATCATTGAGGCGCAGGTCAAAGAGATCGGCGAAATGAAAGCCCTGATCACCGACCTGGAGGCAAAGCCGCCAGCCGACAACGCCCCGGACCTGCAGTCCTACCGCAAGCGCGGCGCCCCGCCGCCGCCGCTGCAGTAGTCACGCGCCCGACGTCCGCAGGCCTCCAAGAGGCCTGGGACAGCCCTGTCATTCGGCCTGTCGGCCGGAGTACCGCCGGGGCCTCACGGCCTGGCTTTTCATGGGAGGACACAATGAAGCGTCTCGTTCTTGCGGCCAGCGCCGTGATGCTGCTCAGCGCCGCGCCGGCCATGGCGATGAGCTGCTGCGGTAGTGGCAAGGGCAAGGCCGGCATGTGCGCCAAGAGTGGCGCTATGGCGATGAACATGAAGGGCAAGAAGGGCTGCTGTTGCGACAAGATGGGCGGCCGCATGAGCCACCGCACCTGAGCCAGCCTGCCCGGGCTGGCTACCCGCCAGCCCGGGCACCACACATCCCTACGCTGACCTGAGGAGGCCCTGATGGACGCGGACCTGCTGCCGAGCCGCCGTGGCGTGCTGGCTGGCCTGAGTGGGCTGGGCGGCCTGCTGCTCGCCGCCCCCCTGCGCGCGGCCGAACCGCTCCCGGAGATCCAGGTAACCAAGGACCCCAGCTGCGGCTGCTGTGAAGCCTGGGTCACGCATATCCGCGCGGCCGGCTTTCCGGTCCAGGTGACCGAGGCGCCGGTCAATCCCCTCAAAGCCCATCTTGGGGTCCCACGCAGCCTGGCGTCCTGCCATACCGCACAGGTTGGCGGTTACGTGATCGAGGGGCATGTGCCCGCCGGGGCAATCCTGCGCCTGCTCGCAGAAAAGCCCCCGGGCACTGGGTTGGCCGTTCCGGGCATGCCAGTGGGCTCGCCGGGCATGGAGGCTGACGGCGTACCGCCGGACACTTACGACGTGATCCTGTTCGGTCCCGAGCTGCAGCGGCCGTTCGCCCGCTATCAGGGCGGCACGCCGCTGTAACCGGCCCCCGGACCGGGGACCGCCCGGGCCGACGTGCTTCGGCTCCACGGGCGGGCCATCGCCGCCAGCCTCGCGCTGGTTGCCGGCCGGACAGCGTCTCTGCTCAAAACCGCCTACGACGAAACCCTGCGGGGCTGTGCGCCCGGCCTGATCCTTGAAGATGAAATCGTGCAGGTTCTGCACGCCACCGCGTTCGCCGACCGGCTCGATGCGGCGACCCTGCCCGGCTCGGCCCTGGAAAGTCTCTACCCCGACCGTGAGACGATCGCCGACGTTCTGGCCGTACCGCCCGGCCGCCGCCTGCTTCCCGTGACGGGCCGTGTGCGCCTCGCTCCTCTTGAACTGCGCGCCCGGGCCGAACTCCGGCGGCGGCTCGGACGGCGCTGAAGCTCACAACAGGTCTGCGTCGAACGCACCCGTTCGACCATAATCAAGGTGGCACGCCGCTGTACCGGCATCTGCGTAGCCTCTTGTGCCTGATGCTGGGTCAGCGCGCGGATTGCGCCGCGTAGGGGACCAGAGCCGCCTGGTGTCCCAGTGTGGTAAGGCAAAGGCCGGCGCAGCTGCCGAGCAGGAGCACCCCGAGCAGCGCCCACAGCATCGTTTTCTGCGCCGCCGCGCGGATGTGCGGCCGGACCTTCCGCCGCCGCCCGGGCTCGCGATGCCAGACGCTTTCAGTCGCGCGCATAGTCCCCTCCACGAAAAGGGGGCCTCACGGCCCCCCTTCCCTGCGTTATTCGGCCGGCGCCGGCTGGGCGGTGCCTTCGCGGTACTCCGCCCACGCCTGCCGCAGGATCTGCACCGAGGACGTGAGGAAGATCGCGGCCATGATCGCGGCCACCGCCAGATCGGGCCAGGCCGTCGCCGTGCCCCAGACACCCAGCGCGGCGATCATCACGACCACGTTGCCGATCGCGTCGTTGCGCGAGCACAGCCACACCGAGCGCACGTTGGCGTCGCCGTCCTTGTAGCGCATCAGCAAGATCACGCTGGTCAGGTTGGTGGCCAGCGCCAGGAGGCCGATCCCGCCCATCAGCTCGGCCTGGGGCACGCCCAGGATCAGGGTCTGGTAGACCGTCGAGCCCAGCACCCACACCGCCATCAGCGACAGCGACAGGCCCTTGAACAGGGCCGCCGTGGCCCGCGCCCGCAGGCTGGCACCGATCACCGCCAGGCTCAGCCCGTAGGTGACCGTATCCCCCAGAAAATCCAGGGCGTCCGCCTGCAGGGCCTGAGAGCCCGCCAGGTGGCCCATGACCATCTCAACCGCGAACATGATCCCGTTGAGGGCGATCACGGTCCACAGCACCCGCTTATAGCGCGGGTCCACGCCGTCGAAGACCGGCACACCGCCGGAGCAGCCGCAGGCGCTGTCTGCGCCTGTGCCGCAGCTGGCGGCCGGTACGGCCTTTGGGACTTCCGGCACGGGGGTCAAAGCTGCGGGCGTGCCGCAGCAAGAGTTTGCTTGAGAAGCGGCGCTTGAGCCGCAGCAGGCGTCCGCCATGGTGTCTCCTTTCGTCAGTTGACCGGCAGCCTACGACCTGTAGTCGCTACAGGTTCAAGCAAAATCCTCAGCCCCTCACTCGGCGGCCTGTCGCAGGGGCACGTGCGGTTGCTCGGGCGCCAGCGGCTTGGCCGGCTGCTGCGGGGCCGGCCCGCCGAAGCGGGCGTAAAGCGCCGGCAGCACCACCAGCGTCAGCAGGGTTGCGCTGATCAGGCCGCCGATCACCACGGTGGCGAGGGGTTTCTGGACCTCGGCGCCGGTGCCGGTGGCCAGGGCCATCGGCACGAACCCGAGCGAGGCCACCAGGGCGGTCATCGCCACCGGGCGCAGGCGCACCATCGCGCCTTCCAGAATGGCCTCCCGGCGGGGTTTGCCCGCGGCGACCAACTGCTTGATCGACGTCAGCATGACCAGGCCGTTGAGCACCGCGACGCCGGACAGGGCGATGAACCCCACCGCCGCCGGCACCGAAAACGGCATCCCGCGCAGCCACAGCGCCACGATCCCGCCGGTCAGCGCCAGCGGCACCGCGGAAAACACCAGCAGCGCATCCCGCGGCGAACCGAGCGCCGAGTAGAGCAGCAGGAAGATCAGCACGAAGCAGCCGGGCACCACGATCAGCAGGCGCTGACGGGCCGAGGCCAGGTTCTCGAACTGGCCGCCCCAGCTGACATAGTAGCCCGGCGGCAGCTGGACCTCCTTGGCGACCCGCGCCTGCACGTCCGCCACCAGCGAGCCGATGTCCCGCTCGCGCACGTTGGCGGTGACCACCACCCGGCGCTTGCCGTTCTCGCGCGAGATCTGGTTGGGACCCTCGGTCACCGAAAAGCTGGCGACCTGCTTGAGCAGCACCGAGGTGCCCCGCCCGGTCGGGCCGGGCGGCAGCGGCACCGGGATGTTTTCCAGCGCCTCGCGGTTCTCGCGCACCTGGTCGTTCAGGCGCACGACGATCGGAAAGCGCCGGTCACCCTCAAAGACCATCCCGGCTTCCCGGCCGCCGATGGCGGCGCCGATCACCTCCTGAATGATTGCCGTGCTCAACCCCAGGCGGGCGGCCTCGGTCTTGTTGATCCGGATTTCCAGGAACGGCAGGCCGGACGTCTGCTCAACCTTGACGTCCTCGGCCCCGGGCGTGCCCTGCAGGATCGCGGCGATCTGCGCCGCGGCCTTGGTCATCGGCGCGAACTCGTCGCCGAACACCTTGATCGCCAGGTCACCGCGGGCGCCGGCCAGCAGCTCATTAAAGCGCAGCTGGATCGGCTGCGAGAACTCGTAGACGTTGCCGGCCAGCTTGCCGACCGCGGCCTCGATCTGCTCCTGCAGCTCGGCCTTGGACAGCGACGGGTCGGGCCACTGGTCCTGGGGTTTGAGGATCACAAAGGCGTCGGACGAGTTGGGCGGCATCGGATCGGTCGCGACCTCCGCGGTGCCGGTTTTCGAGAACACGTAAGCGACCTGCGGAAAGCGGCTGACCACCTGCTCGATCCGCGCCTGCATCGCCTGCGACTGGCTCAGCGACGTGGACGGAATGCGCGTGGCGTTGAGGGCGATGTTCTTCTCATCCAGCGTCGGGATGAACTCCTGCCCCAGCCGGGTGAACAGCACCCCGGCGCCGGCCAGCAGCACCAGCGCGCCCACCACAAACACCAGCGGCGCACGCACCGCGCCGGCCAGCACCGGCCGGTAAAGCCGCTTGAGGCTGCGCACGAGCCGGTTGTCGTGCTCCTGCACGCGGCCGGTCAGCGCGATCGCGATCAGCGCCGGCACAAACGTCAGCGACAGCACAAAGGCGGCGACCAGGGCGAGGATCACCGTCAGCGCCATCGGCTCGAACATCTTGCCCTCGACGCCGGTGAACGTCAGCAGCGGCACGTAGACCAGAATGATGATCGCCTGCCCGTAGAGGGACGGCTTGATCATTTCCTCGGCCGAGGCGCGCACCGTCGCCAGGCGTTCCTCCAGCGTCAGCCCGCGGCCGAGCGCCTGCTGGCGCTCCGCCAGATGGCGCAGGCTGTTCTCGGCGATGATCACCGCGCCATCCACGATCAGCCCGAAATCCAGCGCGCCCAGGCTCATCAGGTTGGCCGAGATCTTGGCCTGCACCATGCCGGTCATGGTCAGCAGCATCGCCACCGGGATGACCAGCGCGGTGATCACCGCCGCCCGGAAATTCCCCAGCAGCAGGAACAGGATCAGGATCACCAGGCCGGCGCCTTCCAGCAGGTTTTTTGCGACGGTGTGCACCGTCGCCTCGACCAGCTGGGTCCGGTCGAGCACCGTCTGCACGACGATCCCCGGCGGCAGCGAGCGCCGGATCTCGGTCATGCGCGCATCGACGGCCGCGGCGACCGTGCGGCTGTTCTCGCCGATCAGCATCAGTGCGGTGCCGACCACGACCTCGCGGCCGTCCTCGCTCGCCGAGCCGGTACGCAGATCGCGCCCGATGCGCACCTCCGCCACATCGCTGATCCGCACCGGCACGCCGCCGCGGGTGGTCACCACCACGCTGCCGATCTCGTCCATGCTTTCCAGGCGGCCGGCGGCGCGGACCACGTAGCCTTCGCCGTTGTCCTCGAGGTAGCGGGCGCCCTGGTTGGCGTTGTTGGCTTCCAGCGCCCGCACCACGTCGCTGAACGACAGGTCGAGCGCGGTCAGCTTCGCCGGGTCCGGCTGGACGTGGTACTGCTTTTCAAAGCCGCCGATGCCGTCCACCCCGGCGACGCCGCGCACGGTCTTGATCTGCGGGCGGATGATCCATTCCTGCACGGTGCGCAGGTAGCTGGCCCGCTCGACCTCGGTGCCCAGGCGCTGGCCTTCCGGGGTCAGATAGCTGCCGTCCGGCTGCCAGCCCGGCTGGCCGGGCCGCACCGGCGACCGCTCGGCCGGCGTCGCGTAGCGCACGGTCCACATGTAGATCTCGCCGAGGCCGGTGGTGATCGGCCCCAGGCGCGGTTCAGCGCCCGGCGGCATCGCCCGCTCGGCCTCCTGCAGGCGTTCGCCGACCTGCTGGCGCGCAAAGTAGATGTCGGTTTTTTCCGAAAAGACCGCGGTGACCTGCGAGAACCCGTTGCGCGACAGCGAGCGCGTGTATTCCAGGCCCCGGATGCCCGCGAGGGCGTTTTCGATCGGGTAGGTGACCTGCTTCTCGATGTCGAACGGCGACAGCGCGGGCGCCGTGGTGTTGATCTGCACTTGGTTGTTGGTGATGTCGGGCACCGCGTCGATCGGCAGGCGACTGAGCGAATAGACGCCCAGCGCCGCGGCCAGCAGCGACAGCAGCACCACCAGCCAGCGCTGGTGCACGGAGAAATCAAGGATGCGGGAGATCATCGGCTGCACCCTCAGTCGTCGTGGTCGGCCTCGGCCTTGCCGAGTTCCGCCTTGAGCAAAAAGGTGTTGGCCACGGCGATCTCGTCGCCGGCGGCCAGGCCCTCGGTGACCTCGAACGCGTCGTCGTCGGATCGGCCGACCTTGACCGCGCGCCGTTCAAAGCCCTCGTCGGTGCGCACGAAGGCGACCAGCTTGCCCTCGACCGTCTGCAGGGCGGTGCGCGGGACGCGCACCGGCACCGTTTCCTCGGCGATGGCCACCGCGGCGGTCACGAAGGTGCCCGGCCGCCAGGTCTGGTCCGGATTGGGCAGCGCGACGATCACGCGGGCGCTGCGCGTGTCCGCGTTCAGGAACGGGCTGATGAAGACCACCTGCCCCTCGGCGCGCAGGGTTTTTTCGTCGGTGCCGGTGCCGATGAGCACCTTGGCGCCCTCGGCCACATTGAGCAGCGCGGTGGTCGGCACCGCCAGCTCAACCCAGACCGTGGACAGGTCGGCGATGGTGTAGACGTCAGCCGGGTCGCCTTCGCTGCCGACCTTGGTGCCGACATCAACCTTGCGCTCAACAATCCGCCCGTCCATCGGCGCGCGCAGCGGAAACAGCCGCAGGCTCGACTGGTTGGGCGTGGCTTCGTCCCGCTTGGCCGCCGCGGCCACCTCGGCGGCGTTGAGGCCAAGGGCCGAGAGTTTCTGGCGGGCCAGATCGAGGCGCAGCTGGCTTTCCTGGTAGGTCGCCCGCGCCTGGTCGAACGACACCTGCGCGGTGGCCTGGCTGCTGATCAGCTTCTGCTGCCGCTCGAAATTGATCTTCTGCAGCTCGGCCTGCACGCCGGCGGTCAGGAAATCGCTCTTGGCGTCCGCCACCTCGCGGCTGTCGAGCACGGCGACCACATCGCCCTTCTGCACCTTGTCGCCCAGGCGCTTGCGCATCTCGGCGACGGTGCCGACCACCCGCGCCGGCACGCGTACCAGGCGGTCCGCATCCGGGGTGACCGTGCCGGGCACCACCAGGTGCCGGGACAGGGTGCCGCCGGCGACGGCGGCCGTGCCGATCTCCTGGCTGGTGATCTGCTCGGCGGTCATGTGGATCTCGCCGGCCTCGCCGTGTTCCTTGCCCTCCCCCTCCTCGCCGGTGTGGCCGTGCGCGGCGGGCTTGGCCGGCTGGTCGTGGTCGTCATCGTCGGGTTTGGCGGCCGGCGTGGACGGAGCCGCCGGAGCCGGCCCGAGGCCGAGGCGGGCGAGCGCGCCTTGAGTGTGCGTGGCGATGCCCGACACCGCACCGCCGATCGCGATGCCGGCGGCCAGAACAGGAAGAAGGAGAAGAGCGCGCATGGAGGATGTGTCTTGCGGGACGCCAGCCCGGGACGCCCTGGGGCGCCGAGGGGGTGGACCGTTCCCTTGTGGTGAGCGGATCAGAACAGGGCCGCGCAGGCCTCAACAGGCTCTGCGCCGGCGCCACGCCGCATGGCGTGGTCAGCTCAGGCGCGTGGCGGGCGCAGCAGGCCTTCGGTGCTGATCGAAACCACCTGCTGCGCGGTCGGCCGGTAGGTCACCCGGACGGGTGCCGGCGGCATGAAGGAAACCGGGGTGACCGGGCAGGCGGCCTGGTGACAGCCGCAGTGGTGGTGGCAGAGCAGGCAGACATCGCCCTCCCCGGCCGCGGCGGGCTGGTCAGCGCTCAGGCTGAGAGTGGCGACGGCGGCCGGATGGGCCCGGTGGGCCGCCTCAACAGGGACCGGGCCGACCACCGCCAGCACGAACGCAAACACCAGCGCCTGGACCAGTGCGGTCCAGTGCCAGGCGCGGCGCGTTCTCTGCCGGAGGGCGGCAGCCATTCTCAAAATCCTTGTCTCATTGCTCCCGACGTTACATCCTGTAGCCACTACAGGAGCAAGCGCATTTTGATCCCGATCGGCGAGCTGTCGCGGCGTACCGGCGTCCACATCGAAACCATCCGCTTCTATGAGCGGTCCGGTGTGCTGCCGGAAGCACAGCGCAGCGAGAGCGGGCGCCGCCTGTATGGCGACGCGGACGTGCGGCGGCTGACGTTCATCCGCCACGCCCGCCAGCTCGGGTTTGAGCTGGACGCCATCCGCACCATGCTCGCCCTGCAGGAGCAGCCGGACGCCTCCTGCGGCACCGTGGATGCGCTGGCCCGCCAGCAGCTGGTCGCCGTGGATGCGCGGATTGCGCAGCTGACCGCGCTGCGGGGCGAACTGACCCGCATGATCGACACTTGCGCGGGCGGCAGCGTCGGCGCCTGCCGGATCATCGAGGCGCTGGCGGAGCCCACGGCCCTGTCGCCGGCCACAGCCGAGCCGTGTTCACCATCCTGCGCCGCGGCGTCTTGATCCACCGATCAGGGGTAGGCGCAGGATGGCGTCGCCCCTGGCACTGCGACGGCAACCGAGCCACCCGTCCCGAGGTGGGCTTAGTAAGCGGAGCAGCCTGAGTTGCAACACCAATCTTGCCGAGGAAAGCTGATCTGGCGGGCCTCCTGAATAAACCGCCGAAAATCCAGCTATAGTTCAGCCTTGCAACGATGTATTCGGTGATAAAGTCCGAAACGATCTCTTTTATCTGGTTCCGCGTAGCTTATCTCTATTGGTGCGTTAGGCGCGGGCGGCCGACACCGCTCAGGGCAACCACCGAGGAGACCATGGAAGTTAGCGACTGGATCAACCTCGCCGGCGTCGCGATCGCCGGCGGTTCGTGCACGATCGCCGGCGTGCAGCTGTGGCTCACCGCGCGGCGGCGGCGGCGGAACAGCTAATAAGGCAGAGGGCCACCCTTGCGGGTGGCCCTCCTCATTCGTGGCCCGACAGCCACGCTGAAACGGAACCTTTCAACCACCGAGGTTGAAAGAAAAAGGTTCCAAGAGCATTCAGCGCTTCGCGGAGCACCGCGTCAAATACAATCTGTTGTATAGCTTACTTATTTATTTGGAATATTTATGGTAACGCTGCCGTCGTCGTTCAGGCGCATAAAGTTGCAGCGGATCAGTTCCAGAAACAGCACCTCGCGCATCACGGCGCCGTTGTTGTTCCTGACGGTATGCCCGTTCTTCCCCTCGGCCTTCTTGGCCGCCCGCGTGATCTTCAGGCCTTTGGCCGTCCTGAAGAACCCTTCGTGCTCGTCGTTGACGGTGAAATCGTCCTGGTAGTTGTCCTGATAGAAATCCGGATCCTGGATCTGCGACGTGATCGATTGAAAGCCGGAGGCCAAAATGGTCGGCGAGTGTGTGGCCACCAGCTGGGACCAGACCAGTCGTGGATCCTGACCCTTGTAATGCTCGACCAGCAGCCGCTTCAAAGCGTCCTGCATCCGTCCAGGAATATTGATACGGAGCTGCATTGGGGGACCGGCGGCGGTGAGATCGTTAGCCGGAGTTGGATAAGTTAAAGCAGTAAGCGGAGCAACGCCCGTAACGGGCCGGTTAGGCGTTGGCCCACAAAAAATTGTGGATCAAAGCCCGAGCTAAGCCGTAACCCCTTGACCGATGCTTCTACGGTCCATGTGCAAAAAACGACCGTTTTCTGCACATGGATGCGAGCGCCCTCCCCTGGCACTCGAAACAGCCTCGTTTGCGTGAAGAAAATATGTGAAGAAAACTATTGTGCGAAAAACGGTGTTTTCGTACAATCTTCACATGCTGATCGGCTACGCGCGCGTTTCGACCGAGGACCAGAACCTGGACCTGCAGGGGCCCGGTGAGAGGATGGTCGAAAACGTACGCTAAGCGTCGCGGCCTTGCTGGTGGAGGCGCAGCGGCCTGAACCGTTCGCGGGGCTTGTCGATTTC
>JAESFL010000414.1_pt1 | contig 31417 bp, 28 predicted proteins | sample 9269401 | NCBI WGS metagenome assembly JAESFL01 (sample SAMN14506025, study PRJNA617098) | algae metagenome | isolation source: Gloeocapsa sp. UFS-A4-WI-NPMV-4B04 and co-occurring heterotrophs from desert... | place: USA: Utah | collected 2006-10-01 | reverse complement strand
CGTCTCGCGGGGAACGCTGTGGCGCTGGCGGCGGATCATCGAGACCCGCGTGCGGCGCTGCGCCGGGCTCGGCGCGAGCTACCTCCACGCGCTCGCTCCGGAAAAGCTCACCGTCTATCCCGAGTGGGCCGAGGGGCTCGCCTTCGACCCCGCCCGCGCCCCGGCGCTCCGTCTCGCCCGCTGGCTCACCGCCTCGCCGGGCGCCCGCGCCTGGGTCGATCTCACGGGAGCCTTCCGGGCGGCGCGGGACGGTCCGCCGCTCTATCTGCGCACCGACACCCACTGGACACATCAAGGCTGCGTGCTCGCCTACCGGACGATCCTGTCGCGGATGGGCGTGGCCGCGCGCGATGATTTCGAGGCGCGGCTTGAGCGCACCGCCCTCCCCTTCTCGGGCGATCTCGGCCGCAAGTTCGCGCCCCACCGCACGGAGCTTGCGGAGGGTAGCGCGTTCACAAGCGCGGCCCGGCGCGTCCACGCCAACGATCTCCTGCGGGAGATGGAGGCGCTCGGGCGCGGCGGTGACGCCCATCTCGGCACCCACGCCGTGTTCCGCAACGACGACCCGGCGGCCGATCCGCGCCGCCTCGTGATCTTCGGCGACTCTTATGCGCAGCACACCGCTCACAGCCCGATCGCGACGCTGACCGCACTCTTCGCCGATACGTTCCGCGAGGTGCATTTCCTGTGGTCGACCGGGATCGACTGGACTTACCTCGAAACGGTCCGACCCGATTTCGTCCTCGGCGAGATGGCCGAGCGCTTCGTGATCGACGTCCCGCCAGCGAACATCCGCATCGAGCGGCTCGCGGAACTCGCCCGCGAGCGCAAGCTGATGGGCGAGGTCACGGGAGCGGATTGGCCGTCACCCGCGCCGCCTCCGCCTGACGCGCCCGCATCCGCGCCTGAAGCCGCTGGCGCCGCGCCGCGATGACGGTGCCGTTGATCTCGCCGCCGAACAGGAACATCGCCGCGAGCCAGTAGAGGAACACGAGGAAGATCATCGCCGTGGCCAGACCCCCATAGGTGGAGGCGTAGGCGTTCGAGAACCGGTCGAGATAGTAGCCGAAGCCGAGGCCGGCGAGGAACCACAGGCCGAGCGTCACGGCGATGCCCGGAAGCACCGACAGAACCGGCCGGCGTCCGGCGGCCACGAATTTGTGGGCGATCACCAGCACCAGCGCGATCAGGAAAGCGGTGACGCCGATGCGGCCGATGGCAACCGTGAGTCCGAGCGGCTCGAGCCCCGGCGCCACGAAGACGAGTTGGCGCCAGATCAGCGGCCCGAGCACCACGAGGAGCGCGAAGGCCAGCATGGCGAAGGCGCCGCAGACGACGTAGCCGATCGATTCGAGCCGGGTGAGCCACCACGGCCGCATCTCGCGGATGCCATAGGCGCGGTTGAGCCCGACCCTGAGCGACTCGACGCCCGACGACGAGAAGTACAGCGCCAGCAGCGCGCCGAGCGTCAGCACCCCGCCGCGCTGCTCGGTGAGCAGACGGTGGACCTCGCCGACGATGGGCTTGGCCACCTCGCGCGGCACCGCGTCGAAGATCAGCGTGCCGGCCTCGTCCGCCAGCGACTTGGTGCCGATCAGGCCGGCGAGCGCCGCGAGCAGGATCAGGAACGGGAACAGCGAGGTCAGCATCGACAGCGCGATGTGACTGGCGATCGCCCAGCCGTCATGGGCGACGAAGCGCTGCGCGGCCAGCCCCGTCACGTCGAGGATCTTTTTGAGGCGGCTCAAGGGGCTGGACCGGCGTCTTTTGGCTGAGTCGAGTCGGGCCGCTCCATACGGGCCATCGGACGCGGCGCGTCAATGTCGGCCGATCTTGCTCGGCGATCCCACTCGGGCGGCCTCGGGTGCGGGCCGAGCATGGCCGCCCTCAGGTTTCCCCGATTGCGTTCAGATCCCCCACGTGCTGCCTGCCGGGCGCCATGTCGAGCGTTCTCTCCAGCCTGATCCCGGCCGCCTTCGTGCTGATCTGGGCGAGCGGCTTCGTCGCCGCGCGCTACGTGGCGCCTTATGCCGAGCCGCTGGCCTTCGTCGCCGTGCGGCTGGCCCTGGTCGCGCTCGTTCTGGCGGGAATCGCGCTGGCCTTGCGCGCGCGCTGGCCGAAAACGGCGGCCGGTTGGCGCGACGGCATGGTCGCGGGCGTGCTGATGCAGGGCATCTACGTGGCCGGCGTGTTCTGGTCGGTGCATCGTGGCCTGCCCGCCGGCATCGCGGCGCTGGTGGGCAGCCTCCAACCGCTCCTGACGGCGGCCGTGTCACAGCCGCTGCTGGGCGAACGCGTCGAGCCGCGGCGCTGGGCCGGCATCGGGCTCGGGTTTCTCGGGGCGGGGCTGGTGCTCGGGCCGAAGCTCGGTGCGGTCGATGCCGCCGGCATCCCCCCCCTCGCCCTCACCGTTTCGGTCGCCGCCATGCTGGCGATCACCGCCGGCACGCTGTGGCAGAAGCGCCAGGGCGCCGGTGCCGACCTCGTCTCCAATGCCTGCCTGCAATTCATCGGCGGCACCGCCTTCGCGGTCCCGCTCGCCCTCGTCGCCGGTGAGACCCATCTGAGCCCGAGCCTCCCGCTCGGCCTCGGCATGGCGTGGTCGGTCCTCGTCAATTCGGTCGGCGGCATCCTGCTTCTGCTGGCGCTGATCCGGCGCGGCGCGGTGGCCGGCGTCGCCTCGCTGCTCTTCCTCGTGCCGCCGGTCTCGGCGGTGATCGCCTACCTCTTGTTCGGCGAGACGCTGACCCCGGTGCAGATCGCCGGCATGACGGTGGCGGCCGCCGGAGTCGGCTTGGCGAGCAGACCTTAGACGCGCGCAACACGGTGAACCGTATGATGAATTCAGCCTAAAGACGGGGGATGCGGCGATGAGAAACCGCTATTGTGCCGGCGATCCGATCTATAAAGGAACCATCGATCCGCTTTCATAGAAGAGAGTCCCACATGGCCGCATCCCCCGCTGTCCAGCCCGCCAACGACCCGACCGATTTCGTCGCCCTGGCCAAGGACGCCGCCGCGGGCGCCAAGGCCCTCGTCGCCGAGGCGACCGCCCGCGTGAAGGCACGGGTCACGGGCCCCGAGGGCAAGCTCGATGCGGGCGCGCTGGAGCGTGAGCAGCACGCCGCCCACGGCCTGTCCTGGCTCGCCACCTACGGCGAAGCGGTGCGCGAACTCGCCGGCTATGCCGAGCGGCTGCAGGGCGAAGGGGCCTTCGGCGAGACCGAGGCGCTGCTCGTGAAGATCGGCGTCGGCGAGTATCTCGACCAGATGTTCGGCGGCATCCCTATGAGCCAGGGCGAGATCGTGCGCCCGACGGCGCTCGGCTTCACCAGCGCCGAACTGGCCTCCCTGCGCACGCCGGCTATCGACGCGGCGATCGCCGAGGGCAACACCCCGGCCAACCGCGCGGCGCTGGTGGCCAGGATCCGCGAGGCCACGACCTCGGGGGCGGCCACCATCGGCGTGTCGGGCCTCGACGAGGACATGGAGGCGATCCGCAGCGAGATGCGCCGCTTCGGCAAGGCCGAGGTGGTCGAGCAAGCCCAGGAATGGCACCGCGAGAACGCCTACATCCCGATGTCGATCATCGAGAAGATGGCGGAACTCGGCGTGTTCGGTCTCACCATTCCCGAGGAATACGGCGGCATGGGCATGCCCAAGGCCGCGATGTGCGTGGTCTCGGAGGAGCTGTCGCGCGCCTATATCGGCGTCGGCTCGCTGGGCACCCGCTCGGAGATCGCCGCCGAGCTGATCCTGTGCGGCGGCACAGAGGAGCAGAAGCAGCGCTTCCTGCCGGGCATCGCCTCGGGCGAGATCCTGCCGACGGCCGTCTTCACCGAGCCGAACACCGGCTCCGACCTCGCGAGCTTGCGCACCAAGGCGGTGAAGGAGGGCGACGTCTGGAAGATCACGGGCAACAAGACCTGGATCACCCACCCCGTGCGCGCCGACATCATGACCGTGCTGGTGCGGACCAAGCCCGAGGAGAAGGGCCATCGCGGCCTCTCGATGCTGATCGCGGAGAAGCCGCGCGGTGACGACGCGAACCCCTTCCCCGTCGACGGCCTCTCCGGCGGCGAGATCGAGGTGCTCGGCTACCGCGGCATGAAGGAGTACGAACTCTCCTTCGAGGGCTTCTCGGTGCCCGCCGGGAACCTGCTCGGCGAGGTCGAGGGCAAGGGCTTCGCCCAGCTCATGCAGACCTTCGAATCGGCCCGCATCCAGACCGCGGCCCGCGCCATCGGCGTGGCCCAGTCGGCCCTCGATATCGGCCTGCGCTACGCCGAGGAGCGGGTTCAGTTCGGCAAGGCGCTGGTCGAGTTCCCGCGCGTGGCCGACAAGCTCGCGATGATGGCGGTGGAGATCAACATCGCCCGCCAGCTTACCTACTTCTCCGCCCGCGAGAAGGACGAAGGCAAGCGCTGTGATCTCGAGGCCGGCATGGCCAAGCTGCTGGGCGCCCGCGTCGCCTGGGCGGCGGCCGACAACGCCCTGCAGATCCACGGCGGCAACGGCTTCGCGCTGGAATACCCGATCAGCCGCGTGCTGTGCGACGCGCGCATCCTCTCGATCTTCGAGGGTGCCGCCGAAATCCAGGCCCAGGTCATCGCCCGCCGACTGCTGGAGCAGTAAACCTTCTCAAGACATCACGACAGAAAGCCCGCCCGGTGTTGAACCGGGCGGGCTTTTTCGTTCGAGCCTGCCGGCCTGACGGACTACTTCGTGATCTTCACCGAGACCGGGTCGCTCGACGGGAAGGTCTCCTCCAGCGCCTCGTCAAGGCGCTCGTCCTTCTGGTCCTTCCGATTCTCCGCGAGTGACTTGTCGCCCTTGCCGTCCTGCTGGAAGCCCTTGGGCTTGGTCTCGTCGGTCGATTGCATCTTATCGGACACGGGTGGCCTCGCTGTCTGTCGTCCTGCGCCGCGATGCGGCTTCCAATCCGGACCAACGCGAGCGGGCCTTCCTGGTTCGTGACACGTCACGGTCCTGCGGGCGCCGCCCCGCGCAAGGATGTCCGCTCCGTCGCGCGCGGAGCGGGGCGCGCCTCGCGCATCACGACGCCGTAGACCTGCTCCAGCCGGTCGAGATGCGCGTCGACGCTGAGCGGGGCCGACCAGTAGCGCTCGTAGGCGCGCTCGGCCATGCGGGCCGCCAGCGCGTCGTCCGACATCCGGATCAGGTGGGCGGCGAGCGCGCCGGGATCGCCCGAGCGAAACCAGAACCCGTTCTCGCCATCCTCGACCGCCTCGCGCCCGGCGCAGGCGTCGGAGACGATGACCGGGCAGCCGCAGGCGAGCGCCTCGTAGACGGTGAGCGGCTGGCCCTCGTACCAGATGCTCGGGAAGACCAGCGCGCGCGCCCGCCGCATCAGGGCCTGCACCTCGGGCGCGTTCTTCCAGCCGAGCATCACCGCCTCGGGATAGCGCGCGCTTAAATCCGCGGCGCTCGGCCCGTCGCCGACGAAGACCGGGCGGAGGCCGGCCTGCCGCGCCGCCTCGGCGAAGATCGGCGCGCCCTTCTCGGTCGAGATGCGGCCGACGAACAGGAAATCGCCGCGCTCCTCGCGCTGCGGCGGCTGCCGCTCGACCGAGATCGGATTGTCGATCCGGTGGAACACCGTGCGGGGCGGCAGCAGCGGCGCGATCACCCGCTCCTGCAGCGCGCTGATCGTGACCACGTGGCGGAACAGGCCGGGCAGCCCGGCGACGTGCTCCAGGCCGAGATGGCGAACCACCCGCAGCAGCTTGCGCGGATAGGAACGCGCATCGCAATTCGTGGTGAGGCAGGCTGCCGACATCGGCGTGCGGTGGCAGATCCGGTCGGCCGGATATTCGTAGAAGCCGCCGTTCGGGCAGACGAGGAAGAACTCGTGCATCGTGTAGAGGCACGGGAGACCCGAACGTCGGATCGCCGTGCCGATCGAGGGCGAGAGCGCCTTGGCGAAGGCGTGGACGTGGACCAGCGTGTCGCGGGGATCGCACAGCCTCAGCTCCGCGGCGAGGCGGGCGGACGCGCGGGGGTTCCAGATCGCCTGGGCAGCGAAGGCGAGCTTGTTCTGGGTGGAGGTGATGTCGTCCTGCCCGAGGCAGATCACCCTTGCCCCGCTCTCGGCCAGCCGGGGATCGACCGGGCCGACCGCGGCGAAGACCGTGACCCGATATCCGCGCCGGCACAGGCCCACAGCCGAATCGAGGGCGACCTTGGCCTGGCCGCCGTTGATGTGAGCATGGTCGAGAACGAGGACGACGTGCACGGCGGCTCCCGACCCTTTCCCACGCGTCGTCGCAAGAGCCGGCAACCCGCTCTCGCGACAATCCGCGAACGATCCGCCCTCCGTTTACCAGCCGGCAGTTGATCGCCCGTAAACCCTTGCCGGTGGACGTTCGCCGCGCCGTCGCGGCCTCACTTGCGGAGCGCCGTCCTTGTCCGAGAACCGGATCCTCCCGCGCGAAGACGCACCCGCCTCGGGGCGGGACTCCGCGATGCACGTGGTGATCCTGGCCGAATTTGCCGCCGCCAGCGGCGGTGCCGAGAAGGTCGCCGTGGAATCGGCCCGCGCCCTGGCGGAGGCCGGCGCGGAGGTGACCTACATCCAGGCGATCCGCGGCCCCGTCGATCCGTTGCTCGACCATCCGCGCCTGCGGCGGCTCGAGCTCGGCCTGACCGACGTGTGGTCGCTGCCGGCCTGGCGCGGGGCCGCCTCCGGGATCTGGAACGGCGCGGCGGCCGCGCGCCTGGCCTCCGCGCTCGACGGCCTGCCGCGCGCGCCCGATTGCCTGCACCTGCACCAATGGACCCGCGCGTTCTCGCCCGCCGTGCTGCCGGTGCTGCTCGGCCGCGGCGTTCCGGTCGTGCTGACGCTTCATGACTATGCCCTCGCCTGCCCGAACGGCGTCGATTACCGCTTCGACCGGGCCGAGCCCTGCGCCCTCACCCCGCTCTCCGGCGCCTGCCTCGCGGCGCCCTGCGATCCGAGGAGCCGGCTGCACAAGCTGGTGCGCGTCGGCCGCTCCGCCGCTCTGCGGGTGGCGCTGGGGCGGGCGGAACTCGATGTGGTCCATGTCTGCGACGGCAGCCGGGCACGGATGGAGGAACGGCTCGGCGCCCTGCGCGTGCGGCACCACCGCATCGACAACCCCGTGCGGGTGGAGCGGCAGGCGCCGGCAGAGCCGGCCGCCGGCGATGCCGTCGTCTATGTCGGGCGCCTTACTCCGGAAAAGGGCGCGGACCTCATTGCCGAGGCCGCGCGCCGGGCCGGCCTGCCCGCGCTCTTTATCGGTGCCGGGCCGCTGGAGGCACGGCTGCGGGCGGAGGGCGCGGAGGTGCTCGGCTGGTGCAGCCCGGAGGCGGTCGCATCGATCCTGCGCCGCCGGGCGCGCGCGGTCTGCGCCCCCTCGCGCTGGCTCGAGACCGGGCCGCTCACCGTCTACGAGGCGCTGGCCCAGGGCATTCCCGTCGTCGCCTCGCGGCGCTCCGGCGCCGCGGAGAAGGTCGTGGACGGCCGGACCGGATTCGTCGTCGAGCCGGAGGTGGTGGCGCTCGCCGACGCATTCACCAGCCTCAAGGACGATGCCTCGACCGCCCGCCTCGGCCAGGAGGCCTACGACCGGTACTGGCGGGCACCGATGACACTCGCCGTCCACGCCCAATCCCTGCTGCGCCTCTACCGGCGACTGGGCGAAGAATACAGTATGCGGCAGTGCGGCATGGCAGGGCCCGCCGCCCTGCCCGCCTCCGCTCATGAAAGTGGCAGAACCCTTGGCAAGGGGAGCCTTTCGTCACTATAATGCCAACCATCGGATCGCATCGGAACAGGTTCCGGCGTTGAAATCTGAATTTGTAACAAAAGCATAAACGCCGGCGCGATGTTGGCCGGACATTGCTCATCGTCTGTCAGAAACTGTCCTTGACTTTTATGTTGCACCGCAACATACGAGGTGCGGGCCGGTTAGCCGCGGGGAGGCCTTCGAGGCTCCCCGAAACCGAAATCTCCCGGTCCGTCTGACAGGAGAGACAGATGAGCACCCAGAGCTTCGAGATCCCCGCCGAGTTCCGTGACTTTGCCGACAAGAGCGTCGACCAGGCTCGCAATGCCTTCGGCACGTTCCTGAACGGTGCGGTGAAGACCTCCGAGCAGCTCCGGAACTCGGCCTCGACCGTTCAGTCGACGCTGCATGCCGCGGTGCTCAAGAGCCTCGACCACGCCAAGGCGAACGCCGAGACCACCTTCGACTACGCGCAGCGCGTCGTGCGCGCGAAGGACCCGCGCGAGGCCTTCGAGATCCAGTCCGAGTTCCTGAAGACCCAGTTCGCCGCGTTCCAGGCCCAGGCCAAGGAATACGGTGCCCTCGCTCAGAGCGCCGCCCGCTAATCCGGTCTGGCTTCGGGCCACGGCGTCCACGGCGCCACGGCCTGTCGCGGGAGCACGAGGCGTCGAACCCGCACCGGCGGGCTCGGCACACCCCGTGCTCCGACGCTATGCTCCGCCCCAGCGCGCCATCGGGCTTCTGCAGCCGCCGTTGGAAGCGCGCTGAGGCAGAGGATTTCGAACGAGGAGAAGGCCCATGTCGTCGAGCCGCCGCAGAGGACGCCCGCCGGGAGCGCCCGCCAATCCCCAGCCGCCGACACTGACCGCGCCTCAATCCGAGGTCGCCGACGCGCTGCTGGCCGAGACCTCGGCCGATAAGGGCCAGGAAGAGGAGTCCCGGCAAGCCGAACAACAGCCTGAGACAGAGGTGACGGAAGTCCCGGCCGTCGAGGCCGCTGCCGAGCCGACGGCCGGGGATGATGCCGCGGAAAACACGGCATCATCCGAGGAGCCGGTCGCGGAGTCCGCCCCCGTCGAGGCGCAGGCCGCCGAGGACGACCGGCCGGTCGAGCCGCCGGCTCAGGATGCCGTAGAGGCCGCCGCCGTGCCGGACGAGGCACCCGTGGCACCACCCTCCCCCGAGCCGATCGTGTCCGAGGCGGCCGAGGCCGTGGCGGAGTCGGTGGAGACGGCGGTCGAGGCGACGAACGAGACACTCGCCCAAACACTGGCCGAAACCGCGCTGCTGCCAAGCCTTGCCGAGACCAAGCCGTCCGAGGGCGCCGCGCCGCGGTCGCACAACGTCCATATCGGTGCGAGCTTCGCCTTCGTGCCCAGCTTCGCGCCCATTACCGAGATCAATGCGAAGCTGTTCGCCTTCGCCCGCGGCGAGGGCGAGGCCGCCCTCGCGCACATCCAGGCGCTCGCCCGCGCCAAGTCCCCGGCGGAAGCGCTTCGGCTCCAGGTGACGGAGATGCAGCGCGCCGCCGACGCCTCTCTGACCTGCTTCAGCGAGATCGTCCGCAGCGCCAACCGCCTGAGCGACAGCGCCCACCCGCACTGAGGCCGGCGTTCGCGCATCACCGGGAACGATCGGGGCAGTCGTCCAAGGGGCGGCTGCCCTTTTCTTCGTCTGGCGCCCCCCGCCGCGCGGCCGGGTGAAGCGGGTGAGAGGGGTGCACGCCGGCCCCTCGCCCCCCGCCGCCGCGGGGTCTACATAGCCCGCACTGCTCCAGCGACCTCCGGGAGACCCCGCATGCCGTCCTCGCCGCTTCTGCCGGCCTGCCTCGTATCCGCGCTGCTCCTCGCCGCCGCGCCCGTCGGCGCGCAGATGGCGAACACGCCCGCAAAGCCCGCGCCCGAGAAGGCGGCGTCGGAAAAATCCTTGGACAAGGCGGTGCCCCTGTCGAAGGGCGAGATCCAGCTTTCCTTCGCCCCCGTGGTGAAGCGGGCGGCGCCCTCCGTCGTCAACGTCTACGCCTCGCATGTCGAGAAGCGCTCCGCGCGCTCCAACGCCATGGAGGAGTTCATGCGCCGCTTCTTCGGCGAGGATCGTCCGGGCCGCGGCCCCGGCGGCCCCGGTGGCATGCCCGGCGAGCGGGCGCAGCGCTCGCTCGGCTCCGGCGTGATCGTCGATGCCTCGGGCCTCGTCATCACCAACAACCACGTCATCGAGAACATGAACGAGGTGAAGGTGGCGCTCGCCGACAAGCGCGAGTTCGAGGCGCAGTTCGTGTTGCGCGATCCCCGCACCGACCTCGCCGTGCTCAAGATCAAGAGCCCAGCCGACATCGCGCCGATGCCGATCGGCGATTCCGACCATCTCGAGGTCGGCGACTTCGTGATGGCGATCGGCAACCCCTTCGGCGTCGGGCAAACCGTGACGCAGGGCATCGTCTCGGCGCTCGCCCGCACGCAAGTCGGCTCCTCGGACTACCAGTTCTTCATCCAGACCGACGCGGCGATCAATCCGGGCAATTCCGGGGGCGCGCTGGTGGACCTCAAGGGCCATCTCGTCGGCATCAATACGGCGATCTACTCGCAGTCGGGCGGCAGCCACGGCATCGGCTTCGCCATCCCCGCCAGCATGGTCCGCGCGGTGGTCGAGACCGCCAAGAGCGGCGGCAGCCTCGTGCGTCGGCCCTGGCTCGGCGCGCGAGTGCAGACGGTGACCCCCGACATCGCCGAGAGCGTCGGGCTCGACCGGCCGACCGGCGTGCTGGTGGCGAGCATGCAGGCCAAGAGCCCGGCGGAGGAGGCCGGCCTCAAGCGCGGCGACGTGATCCTCTCGGTCGACGGCCAGAGCGTCGATGATCCGGAAGCCTTCGGCTACCGCTTCGCCCTCAAGGGCATCTCCGGCACGGCCGATCTCGGCATCCTGCGCGGCACGAAGCGGCAGACGATTGCGGTCAAGCTCGGCCCGGCACCGGAGACGCGCCCCCGCGACAGCCTCAAGGTCCGAACCCGCACGCCGTTTGCGGGTGCGACCTTCGTCAACACCTCGCCCGCGGTGAGCGAGGAGCTTCAGGCGGATCTGCCCGAGGAGGGCGTGGCGGTGACCGCCGTCGAGGACGGCTCGCTCGCGGGCCGGGCGGGCTTCCGCAAGGGCGACGTGATCGTGGCCGTCAACGGCATGCCGATCGCCTCGACCAAGGATCTGGACAGGCTGACGCAGCGCAATCTCGGCCTGTGGGAGGTCGCGATCAAGCGCGGCGGCGAGGTGCTCACCTCGGTCTTCGGCGGATAGAGAATCGCCTCGGAAGGGATGGCCCGCTGTTCAAATCGGCGGCGCCACAACAGGACGCGAGCGTCCCCGCCGAAGCGATGCGCGGGATCTAACCGACGCGCAGGAAGCTGCGGGGCGGGGCCGTGCCCAGGACGGCACGGTTCCGGCCGCCTTGCTTAGCCGCGTAGAGCGCCCAATCCGCCGTTTTCAGAAGCGCCGCCTTCTCATCGGCCCGTTCGACGCTCATCCCGCCCCCGCTCACGGCGATGCCGACGCTGACCGTCACGATCCGGGCTCCGTCGCCGCGACCGGGATGGCGCAGGCCGAGCGCCGCGACAGAGCGGACGAGGTCGTCGGCGAGAGCGACCGCCTCCACCGGCCCGACATTTCTCAAGACCACGGCGAATTCCTCGCCGCCGTAGCGGGCGCAGAGGCTGTCGACGCGGCCAAAGGCCGAAGCGGCAAGGGTTTCGGCCACACGGCGCAGGCAGGCATCCCCCGCCAAGTGGCCACTGGTGTCGTTGAAGCGCTTGAAGTGGTCGATGTCGATCATCAGCACCGCCAGCGGACCGTTCTCCGCCAGCCAGGTGTCGAGGCAGAGATCGAGGGCGCGCCGGTTCGGAAGGCCGGTGAGGGCGTCGGTCTGCGACAGGTCCTGGAAGCGCTTGCGGGCGCGCTCGGCGATGTCGCGCAGCATCCGTGCGCGCAGCCCCAGGAGGTAATCGCGGCAGCGCCGCGTCTCCATCTGGTAGTTGGCGTAGAGACTGCACCCGCAGGTCGTCGCGAGTTGGAGGAACAGTGCACCCCTCAGCCCGTCCACGAGTTCGGTCTTCTTGGCGAGGACGAGAAGCCCGATGGCGAAGCTGACGGCTGTCATGATGACGGCCTGCGGAAAGCGCAGGGTGAGAACGATGTTCCCGAACAGGATGGCAAGGAGGATCTCGGCGAAGGAATAGGCCCCGAGCGGTGCCTGCGTGAGCCAGAACAGCATCACGGGCGGTAGAATCCCGCCGACCATCCCGACCAGCATCAGGCGCTCGCGCCGGGCTGCGCCGACCCGGCCGACCAACCAGACGAGCAGCAGCGCTAAGGGCGTGAATATCAGCAGGCGCGCGGCCAGGGCCCAGAGCGCGAGGTCCGGCATCAGGAACCAGCCGGTCACGTTGTAGACGTTGTAGAGCAAGATCCCGACGAGGGCGTTGCGGCGCAGGTCTGCCTCGCGCGCGCGGCCGTGCTCGCTCTCGTATTGCTCCGCCACCGACGGGCTGAAGCGCAGAATGCGATCCAGGTCGGTGGTAGCGTCAGCCGTCTCCCGGCTCGCAGGGGCAGGGTCCATGGGGTTTCGGGGCCTCTAATCGCTCAACCAGGGGTATCGCACCCGAGCGATAAGGAAGCGTGTCGAAGAACTCCCATTCGCTCTCGCTATCGGACGTTCTTGCCGGACGGGACGCTCTTCCCTGATCCGCGGGCACGGACTGTCGCATCGTCGGACACCCGAGGCTGCCTGCTGACATCCTCCGGCTGCCCTCTGCGGCCGAACCGTCGGTTCGAACGCGGCCCCCGTCTCGCGCACGGTAAACGCTGCGGAGGGACGAGGGACACGGTCATCACGTGCGCTCGCGCTCATACCCGATCCCGGCGCGACGCTAGGGTCGGAGCGAACTGGCGGAAGGAACGGTCCGTTTCCGATGTTTCGTCGATCCCGTGCGACGCAATCCGGTAACCGTACCAAGCAATCCGCCGGCAATCCGGCGTCCGTAGAACGGCTCCACACGAGAGCCGGAAGGGCTCCGAACGAGGGGCGGACATCATGCGGGACCTGTTCAAGATCGCGGCGGCCGGAACGGTGATGGCGGCCTATGCCCTGCTCGCCCCCTCGCTCGTCGAGGCGGTGCCGGGCCCGGCCGGGTCGGCCAAGGCCTTCACCCAGCGCCTGCCGCAGGCGGGCGGCGCGGTTCCGGTGAGTGCCCGGATCGACGGTGGAGCGCCGATTCCGGGACAGGTCGTGGTCACCCGCCGGCCGCTTCTGGTCGGCATCTCGGCGGGCGAAGCCTCCCGATGACCGCCGCCGACACACGTCTGCTCGCGGCGGCGTTCCTGCTCGGCCTCGGAGCGGCCGTTCTCCTCAACGCCCTTCTCGTTTGATTCGGTCTTCGCTCGATCAGAGCGGAGATCGGATCAACAAGCCGGCGCGGCGCTTGAGCGAAGCCAAATCCGCCATCCCGAAGGGATCAACCGGATTGGGTTGACGTCCCTCGATCGGGCCGGGTGTTGCGGACGCTTGTCAGGCCGCGACGGTGGCCAGGGCGTGGCGGTTGCCGTGCAGGCCGGCGCAGAGATCGTCGATTTCAGTCAAGTCGAGAGCCTCGCCGCTGCTGGCGGCGATGGTGTCGATCAGGTCGTCCTTCCGGGGATCGAACGGGTGACCCTGCATCCGGTAGAACTGGTAGTAGCGCAACGCCGCCAGAAGCGTGTCGCGCTCGCGGGCGGTGACGGTGAGGTTCTGCGTGGTCATGGGCTTCCCCTTGGCTTGCAACGAACGCTCAGGCGGAACCGCGCGCGACCCGCCGAGCTTGACCGTTGTAGCCGCCCCGCGGCAGCCCCGTCTATGACATGTGGAGGCATCGGGCGGTTCAGCGCCCTCGGCTCACCCCGACGCCGTTCCGACCCTTGGCCCCTTGGCAGACGCGGTCGCAGGGACCGGCGGAAGGCCTTCGGCTAACCCGTAATAGTCCTCCAGAAGCCGCGGATAGGTGGTCGGCCGGAACGGTGTGCGGGCGGCCCAGAGCGCGTCGATCGGCAGCGCCAGCAGGGCTGCGTTCAGCCGTTGAGGATCGTCGGCGAGTGCCGGATCGAGACGGTGGCCCTCTCCGCTCATCCGCAGCCGCTCGGCCTGGGCGCCGAGATCGAACACCACCGGCGGCACCCCGGCCGCGAGCGCGAGCGAGAGCGTGTAGCAGTAGGTTTCCGGCGAGATCGAAGGGAACAGCACGATATCGGGATCGAGGCGGGCGATGTGCGCCAGCGCCGCGGCATCACCACGGTAAGGGCCGGTCTCGCGCACGCCCGCGATCTCGATGGCCCGCGGATCGGTGGATCGGCCGATGATCGTGATTTCGATCGGGAGGTGCCTGAGTCGGGCATCGAGGGCGAGATTGTGGATCACGTCGAAGCCCTTCTGCACGCCGATCGACCCGAGCACCGCGACTCGCAGCGGCCCTTCCCGGCGCCGACGCGCCTTGAGTTCGACGCCGGTCAGCGTCTCCTCGTGCGGGCGCAGCACGATGGTGTCGAGGTGGAGCACGGTGCCGATGCGGCCGGCGAGGTCGGCCGACGGCGCAAACACCGTGCGGGCTCGGTCGAGGAAACCGGCCCAGATCCGCCGCCGCTTGGCGGGATCGGGCAGGAGGATCCCGTCGGCGTCGTGGTCGAGGCGGATGCAATCGCGGCAGGCGTCGGGCTCGGCCAATCCGCAATAGACGCCCTCGGGCCGCACGAGGTTATTGCGGTGACAGACCGAAGCGTAGTCGTGCAGCGTCACGTCGTAGCCCACACCCGCCTCCTCGATCAGCCGCATCGCCACGCGGGTCGACGGCGCGTCGAGCCCCGCCAGCGAGTGCACATGCACCATCGCCGGGCCGAGCCAGCCGATGAGTTCGGCGAGCAGATCCGCGTCGCGGTCGAGGGAGAGCGGGTCGAGGATGGAGACGGGAAAGTCGATTGCGCTTCCTTCGGGCAGACCGAGCTTGAACCCGCCGGGCTCGTCGGTGCGCAGGTAGACGGCAGTGAGCCCCGCCTCGGCCAGCCGAGAACTCAGCCGCTCGATATGGGTCTCGACGCCGCCACCGAAATCGTGGGTGACGATGAGGGCGAGGCCGCGCCCGGCACTGGCCTTTGCGCGCTTGGCGAAGCGGTAGAGATCGAGGCGGTGCCGGGCGAAGCGGGCGGGATCGACCTCGATATGGTTGTGGACCCGGCGCTGGTAATCCGGGTGCTTGGTGAGGAGCGCGCGAAGGATGTCATCGCCCTTGGTCGCGAGCAGCGTGCCGAAGGAAACGCTGCCGGAATGGAACACGAAGATGTCGTGGGCCAGGAGATTGATGAAGCCCGCCTTGAGGGCGCGCATGCAGAAATCGTTCTCCTCGCCGTAGCCGCGCCCGAAGGTCTCGGCGTCGAGGAGGCCCACCGCCGCGATCGCCTCCCGGCGCATCGCCATGCAGAAGCCGACGCCCGTCGGCACCGGCGAGCTGGTGCGGGCATTGCAGGCGCGGGTAAAGGCGTCGATCTCGGCCGGCGTGATCTCGAGCTGGGTCTGATTGTCGACGTTCGGCCGCGGATAGCTGCAGATCGTGGCATTGTTGGAGAACGGCGTCACCGTGGCGACGCGGGGGTCGGCGTCGAGGTGCCAGAGTAAGCGGTCGAGCCAGTCGCCGTAGACGACGATGTCGGCGTTGAGGAGCACGACGTCCTTGCCCGCCGCCCGCTCCAGTCCGCGGTTGCAGGTGCGCACGAAGCCGAGATTCTCATCGTTGACGAGGTGGGCGAACAGGCCGCGACCGGCCAGCTCGGCGAGCGCCGCACTCAGCCGCGGGTCGGGGCTGCAATCGTCGATGACGAGGAGGGCGAATGAGGCGGCCTGCGGGGCGCTCAACACCGCGTGGATCGCCCGCAGGGTGTCGTCGTAGCCTTTGTAGACGGGCATGATCAGCACGGCCCGCGCCGAGGCGATGTCGGCGGCGGGCCGCGCCCGCTCCCACTCAGCCGGCGTCGGCGCGACCTGGGCCGGCCAGGTTCCGAGACCGAACGGCGTCGGCCGGAAGCCGCGCGCCCGGCCCGCCGCCAGATAGTGGAAGAACGGGTTGACTCCCGCACCGACCTCCCGCCGGTAATGCTTGCGGTAGAACCGCACCGAGAAGTCGGGGCTCGGGTCGCGATCCTCGCGGGCGCCGAAATCGAGGAAGTGACGGACCGGATCGACGCCGGAGCGGCGGATGTCGGGATTGGTGTCGAGATAGTGTTCGCCGTCGAAGGCGGCCGCGACCGTCTCGTAGATCTGCGCATCGGAGGCCTCGGCCGGGTCGGCGGGCAACGACGCCGCCTGCGGCTTGGCGCGCCGCTTGGGCGGAACGGCGGCCTCCGAGGCCTGGAGCCGCCGCGTCGCGGCGAAATGGTAGAGCGGGCTGACGCCGAGGCGCCGCATATGGGCGTGGCGCTGCAGGTAGGCATCGCCCGAGAAGGCGTCGCTCGGATCGAGCCCGCGCCGCCAGCCCTTGGACAGGTAGTGGGCGAGCGGGTCCTCTCCCGCCTCCAGACCGGCGAGACGGGCGTAGTACGGCGCATCGAAATAGGGTTCGACGACGCTGGCCTGGAGTGCCGGGAAATCCGGGCCGGGCTGCGTCGCGACCCGCAGCCGCTCGGCTGCCGACAGGCCGGCATAGTGCAGGAGCGGGTTGACCGGCGCAGCCTCGGCGAGGTGGCGGTCGAGGTAGAACAGGGTCGAGAACACCGCGGACGGGTCGCGGCCCTCGAGCCAGCCGTGATCGAGGTAGTGTCGGAGCGGATCACCCCCGCCCGCGGCCACGTCGGGATAGGCGGAGCGGTAGAAGGCGGGATCGAAGAAGGGGGCAGCGGTCGCGGCGTCGCGGCGCTTGGGCCGAAACAGCTTCGGCAGCTTGATCACGACCAGATCCCTCGAAAACGCAGTTGGGCCGGGCCCCGCCGCCGGCCTCGGCCCTGCGCTCGGTCCCTTGGCACACATGGGAACGAAGTGTGGCGTGGCCGGGGCGAGCCTGTCCCCATACAGCATCGCCCGAACGATGGGCTGGCTCTCATGAAACGGACATGCGCACAGGGATCCGATGGCGCAGACGGGGTGGCCCACGCGAGAATGCGCCCGAACCCCTTCCCCCGTGACGGGGTTCGGCTCTAAGAGTGCCTGACAAAACTCCCGATCACCGTACGGTTGCTTTCCGTGCGCGTCGGCGCAGCGGGCGTTTTGCGAGAGGCACTCAGCATCGGTGCCGCCTCAGGTGCGATCAGCAGTGCGGCATGGCCCCGGGAGGGCACGATTTCGGACGGTCTCTGGTCATCGGTGCTCGGCCTCGTCGCGGTCATTGCACTCGTCTTCGCCAACGGCTTCTTCGTCGCGGCGGAGTTCTCCCTCGTCGCGGTGCGGCGCAGCCGGGTCGCCGAACTGGTCAACGAGGGGCGGGCCAACGCCCGGGCGCTCCAACGCGCCACCGATCGGCTCGACGCGCATCTCGCCGCGACGCAGCTCGGCATCACCCTCTCCTCGCTGGCGCTGGGTTGGGTCGGCGAGCCGGCGCTCGCCCACCTGATCGAGCCGCTGTTCCAGTGGCTGCCGGATGGGGCCGTCGGCATCACCACGCACACGCTGGCGGTAGCCTTGGCCTTCGCCGTCATCACCACGCTGCACATCGTGCTGGGTGAACTGGCACCCAAGAGCCTCGCCCTCCAGCGCAGCGAGCGCACCGCGCTCGTGATCGTGCGGCCGCTCACCCTGTTCCTGTTCATCTTCGGCCCGGCGATCCACCTCCTCAACGGCCTCGGCAACGGCGTGCTGCGCATGCTCGGCCTGCGGCCCGGCGAGGGCGAGGGGCATCTGCCTTCGCCGAAGGAACTCAGCCTGCTCGTCACCGCGAGCCACGAGGCGGGCCTGCTGCACGAGGCGCAGGAGGATGCGGTGGCGCGTATCCTCGCCATCGGCGAGCGGCGCATCCGCGAGATCATGACCCCGCGCAACGAGGTCGACTGGGTCGATCTCGACGACAGCCAAGAGGAGATCATCGAGGCGGTGCGCGCCTGCCGCCACGAGCAGCTCGTGGTGAGCCGCGGCCAGATCGACGACGTCGTCGGCGTGCTGCGCAAGCAGGATCTGCTCGACCAATTCCTCGACGGCAAGCCCCTCGACGTGAAGGGGGCGACCCGCGAGCCCATCGTCGTCCACGAAGGGCTCGCGATCCTCAAGGTGCTGGAGATGTTCCAGACCAAGCCCGTGCGCATGGCGATCGTCGTGGACGAATATGGCAGCCTCGAAGGCATCGTCACCCAGACCGACCTTCTGGAGGCGATGGCCGGCGAGATCCCCGAGCCCGGCGAGGAGCGGATGGTGGTCGAGCGCGAGGACGGCTCGCTGCTCATCGACGGCATGATGTCGGCGACCGACGCGTTCGATCGCCTCGGCCTGCCGGAGCGTCCGCGCTCGGACGACTTCTCGACGCTCGCCGGCTTCGTCATCGTCCAGCTCGGGCGTATCCCGACGGAGGGCGACAAGATCGAGACGCAGGGCTGGCGGATCGAGGTTGTCGACATGGACGGGCGGCGCATCGACAAGGTGCTCGCCACGCGCCTGCCGGAGGCCTGAGCTCATCCATCACAGCGATGCCATGACCCGTAACGTCTTCGTCCTCACCGGTGCCGGGATCTCCGCCGAGAGCGGGCTCGGCACCTTCCGCGACACGGACGGCGCGTGGGCGCGTTTCGACCCGATGCGGCTCGCGACGCCCGAGGGCTTTGCCGCCGATCCGGTGCTCGTCCACGACTTCTACAATCACCGCCGCCGCGATGCGCGCGCCGCCGCGCCCAACCCGGCGCATCAGGCGCTCGCCCGGCTGGAGGCGGGATTGGCCGAGAGTGGCGGCCGGCTGTTCCTCTGCACGCAGAACATCGACGACCTGCACGAGCGGGCGGGCTCGCGCCACGTCGTCCACATGCACGGCGAACTCCTGAGAGCCCGCTGCACGGCCTGCGGCGCGGAGCCGGTCTGGCACGAGGACCTGACCGTCGAGACGGCTTGCCCGCATTGCACGCGCGAAGGCGGGATGCGGCCCGACGTGGTGTGGTTCGGCGAGATGCCCAAGCACCTCGACGCCATCGACGAGGCGCTGGCCGAGGCCGACCTGTTCGTGGCGATCGGCACCTCCGGCGCGGTCTACCCGGCCGCGGGCTACGTCGCCCAAGCTCGCGCCTTCGGCATCCCGACGCTCGCGCTCACCCTGGACGAAGCCGACAATGCCGGGATGTTCGAGGCATCCCGGCTCGGGCGAGCGAGCGAGACGGTGCCGGCCCTCGTGGACGAGATCTTGGGCAAGGCAGCCTGAGCGTCACCTCCGTCATCGCGCGGCGAAGCCGAGGCAATGACGGCAGCGTCTACCGCTGCGGCCCGTAGGGCGGGCGCGGGATCGCCCGGTGCGCCGCCCTGAGCGCCGCCGACCAGCGCTCGCGCAGATCGTGGAAGTAGCTCTCGCCGGCCTCGATGCGGTGGCTCACTTCGAGGTCGAGATGGCCGCGGCGCTGCACGGCGATGTCGATCGGCAGACCGACGCCGAGATTCGAGCGCATGGTCGAGTCCATCGAGACGAGGCCGACCTTCAGCGCGTCGTAGAGATCGGTCTCGTAGGTCACCGCCCGGTCGAGGATCGGCTTGCCGTATTTGTGCTCGCCGATCTGGAGGAAGGGCGCCTCGCGGCTGCACTCGATGAAATTGCCCGCCGAGTAGATCATGAACAGCCGCATCGGCTCGTCGCCGATCTGTCCGCCGAACAGGAACGAGACCTCCAGGCGCAGGTTCGCCGCCTCGAACCCCGCCTGCTCGATCTCGCGGACCCGGCGGATCGCCCGGCCGACGAGTTGGGCCGCCTTGAACATGGTGGCCGCGTCCTCGAGTTTGGGCGGCGTCTCGCCCTCGACGTCGTCCACGCCCTCCCGCAGCATGCTCAGCACCGACTGCGTCATCGAGAGGTTGCCGGCCGAGGCCAGCATCATCACCCGCTCCCCCGGCACGTTGAACATGTGCAGCTTGCGGTAGGTCGAGATGTTGTCGAGCCCCGCATTGGTGCGGGTGTCGGCGATCATCACCAGCCCGTCCTCGACGAGCACTCCGACGCAGTAGGTCATGGCGGTACCCGCCTCAGGCGAAAAAGGCCCGGGAAACCGGGCGGAACGAGGCGGCTCGCTTCGCACGTGCCGCGCGCAAGCCGCAAGACAACTTTTTCGAAGCCGATCCGCTGGGGCCGATGACCCGGCTCAGCCCTGGGTTTGGCTCTGGCTCTGCTGGCCGCGCGCTTGGTGCGGCGCCTGCACCTGCTCGACCCGCAGGGCCACGTCGAGGGTTTCGATGCCGCCGCCCATGCGGCTGCCGCGGATCGGCGCGGCGCCGAGATAGTCGAGGCCGACGGCGACACGCACATGCGCCTCGGTCGCCGAGAGGCCGTTGGCGGGGTCGAAGCCAATCCAGCCGAGTTCCGGCACCAGCGATTCCGCCCAGGCATGCCCTGCCTTCTGGTCGTCGCCGCCGTCGTCGCGGCGGAAATAGCCGGAGACGTAGCGGGACGGGATCTCCAGGTGCCGGGCGGCGGCGAGGAAGATGTGGGTGAGGTCCTGGCACACCCCCTTGCCCGCCTCGAAGGATTGAGCGGCGCTGGTGCTCGCGCTGGTCGGGCCCGGCTCGAAGGTCACGGCGTCGTGCACGGCGGCGAGAAGCCGGTGCAGGGTCGAGAGCGGACCGCGCTCCCCCTCCCGCGCGACCTTCTCCGCGAAGGCCTTGAGTTCCGGGCTCGCCTCGGTGAGGGGCGTGTCGCGCAGGTAGAACAGGTCGGGCAGGCGCTCGACCGCGCCGCGGATGATGCCGCTCGTCTCGAAGGTCTCAATCTCGCCGGTCACCCGCACGGTGAGCGCGTCGGTGGGGTCATCGGCGGTGAACCAGTGCACGAGGTTGCCGAAGCCGTCCTCGCGGGCGGTGAGCCGCCCGTTGACCGAAGGCTCGATCCGCCACTCGCGCACGTGCTGCCCGTCATGGTCGCGCGGTGTCAGCCTCAGGATCTGAATGAGGCCGCGGGCCGGCTGCTCGTAGGTGTAGACCGTATCGTGGACGATCCGGATGCGCATGCCTTGATCCTGCCGGGCTGACTCGCGGCAAGCTAGGGCAAGGGCGACGATTTGGAAATCGGGCGGCTTGCTCAAAGCGTTGGCAGGACGGGTGTTCTCGTCCGGGCGGCTGTGGCGCATCGGTGCGGAGCGATGCCGCGACGCCACCGTTCAGAGGCGGCTCGGAGAGGGACTGTGCCCGGCGCACCGTAGCCGAACAGGTCCGCATGCCTGTCTCGACCAAGCCCTGCCCTCGGCAGGGCCGGCACCGCCCCGGAACGGTATCGCCTGGCGCATCGTTTCAAGCGCCCGAGCCCACAGCTCAGCGAATTGAGAGACGGCCCGACCAGAAAACTCTATCGCGCCACCTGAACTTCTCGCATCGCATTCACCTCAGGGCCACGGCCCGACGGTGAATTCTTGTCTTAACAGCATAATTTACGCGTTAATCTGCCGTTCAGCGGAGGATTTTGTTCGATACTCGTGCAATTTTCTTGGAACGGTCCTCCCGAACTCTCCGTTTCTGGTCCCGCAACAACCGAAACACTCGGAGGAAATGATGCTCAAACACATTCGTGTCGCGGCGCTTGCCAGCACCTTCGTCATTGGCGGCGCGGCTCTCGCGCTCGCTCAATCGTCCTCGACGACCGGAACCGGCGGCTCCTCGGCGGGTGGCGGCACCAGCTCCTCGACGGTCGGAACCGGTGGCTCCTCGGCCGGCTCGGGCGGCGGCTCGGGCTCGTCCTCGACGCTCGGCACGGGCGGCTCCTCGGCGGGCGGCGGCACCAGTTCCTCGACGGTCGGAACCGGCGGCTCCTCGGCCGGATCGGGCAGCGGTTCGGGCTCCTCCATGGGCACCGGCGGGTCGTCGGCCGACAAGAGCGGCAGCGGCTCGTCCATGGGCTCGGGCGGCTCCTCATCCGGCAGCATGGGCAAGTCGGGCGGCGCTCCGGGCCATGACAAGAGCGGCCCCGGCAATTCCGAGAACGCACCGGGCCACAACAAGCGTTGAGCCTCGTCGGGGGTGACGGCGCGGGCGCGGCTCTCAAGGGCCGCGTCCGCTTCAGCATCTGAGGAGAGTCGCACCATGGCACGCGTGATCCTGCCGCTTCTCGGCGGCGCAATCGCCCTCGCCGGCATCGCCGCGAGTCAGGCTCAGACCACCACCGTCCAGAGCGGCCCGAACGGCGTCTCGGGCAGCACGACCGTCACCACCGGCCCCAACGGCAAGCCGTGCCGGGTCGTCCACTCGGACGAGGCGAACAGGACCGGGACGCTGTCGAGTTCGGTCACGGCCGGCCCCGACGGGGTGAAGAGTTCCACCACCGGCGGCCCCTCGGTGACGACGCGCTCGGGCGACGGCACGAGCAGCAGTTCGGCCGCGAGTTCGAGCGGCGGCGGAAGCACGATGACGACGACCGGGGACGGCGACTGCGTGGTCACCGTGCCGAGCAACAGGAAGTGAGGGTCCGATGAGCATCACCAAGACGATCATCAAGCCGGCGACAGCGCTCGTCGCCCTCGGTCTCGCGCTCGCCCCGGCGCTGGTCCAGGCGCAGGGCGGCAGCGCGACGGCGGGCAGTGCCGGCTCGGCGGCCTCCGGCGGCACCTCCGCCTCGACCGTCGGCACCGGTGGCACCTCGACGGGCGCGAACGGCGGCACCGGCTCCTCGCTGGCGACCGGCGGCGCGGCCGCCGGCGGCAAGACCATGAACCGCTCCCACGTGAACGAGACCGGCCAAGGCGGCCTCAACGGTCAGTCCAAGTCCATGGCCCATGACGGTGGCACGTTCTCGAAGTCGCAGACGAAGACCAAGGTCCGCGACGGCGAGAGCGTCGAGTCGCGCACCAAGACCATGTCGCACGAGCCCGGCTCGAAGCCGGTGAAATCCACGACCACCACCGGTTCAACGACCGGCCAGTAAGACCGGACCGACCGCGCCGTCCCGGTTCCGCTCCACCCGCTCGCAGGAGGCCCGATGCTTCGTAAACCGACCCTGACCCTTCTTTCGGTTCTGGCATGCGCCGCCGGCATCGTCGGAACCACCACGGCCGCCATGGCCGACCCGCCCTGGGCGCGCGGCGGACGCGGCCTCCACCACGGCGGCCCTCCACCCTGGGCGCCGGCCCACGGATGGAGGCGCAAACACGAGTACGGCGGCCATTACGGCCGATCGTATCGCGGCTCCCGGTACGGCGAGCGGCGCTACGGCGGCTATGGCGGGTATCGGTACTGACCCAGATCAGGCTCGCGCCGCAGCCGACGCCTTGGCTCCCGCGCCGATCCGCTGCGATCGGCGCGGGCCATGATGAAAGACGAGAGCCGCTTCCGTCACCGGCTCTCGGGTCGACACCGTCCGAGGTCCCTGCGCGATTCCGGACGCGATCGACAATCAAACGATCTGGCGCGGCGCGATGGGGACCGGCACGGACAGTCCCGATCCGCCGGCCGCACCTGAGCCATAGCCCTGGACGAGGTCGTGCGCCTCCTGCTCGCTCGCAGCCGCGGGCGGAGACCCCCACATGCTCGTCCCGTTGGGCTCACGGATGAGGAGGATCGAGACGGCGCCGATCGCGCCCGCGATCATCAGGTAATAGGCCGGCCAATCGAGGTTGCCCGTATAGGCCACGAGCGATCCGACGACGACGGAGGTCGTCCCGGCAAACAGCGACACCGACACGTTGAAGGAGATGGACAGGCCGCTCGCACGAACGTTCGTGGGGAAGAGCGCCGGTAGCGTCGAGGGCATCGTGGCGCTGAAGCAGATCAGCAGCAGCCCCATGATCAGCAGGCCGAGGAAGACCGCGGTCTCGCTCTGGCTGCGGATCAGCATGATCATCGGCAGGGCGAGCACGACGAGGCCGAGCGATCCGATCAGGACGAAGGGCTTGCGACCGAAGCGGTCGGACAAGCGGCCGATGAAGGGGATCGACAGGAGCGCGAGGACCATCACCACGATCTGCAGGACCTGTGACTCCCTCGGCGAGATGCCGCCGGATTGCTGCATCATCGGCAGGGTCTGCGTCACGTAGGTCGGCATGTAGGACGTCAGCATGTAGTTCGGCACGTTCCAGGCGAGCGCGAGGCCCATGCAGACGAGGACATAGGGCCACAGGGCGAGGATGTCCTTCGCGGTCTGCCCCGCGCGCAGACGCTTCTCGCGATCCTCCGCCTCCTGTTCGAGGGCGGCGAAGGCCGGCGTCTCGGCCAGTTGCGAACGCATGTAGACGCCGACGAGGCCGAGCGGCAGGGCCAGGAAGAACGGTAGGCGCCAGCCCCAGTCGAGCAGTTGCTCTTCGGTCAGGGCGACGCCCGCCACGGTCACGACGATCGCGCCGAGCAGGTATCCCGTGAAGGTACCGAATTCCAACCAGCTGCCGAGATAGCCGCGCCGCCGGTCGGGGGCGTATTCGGCGATGAAGGTCATGGCGCTGCCGTACTCGCCGCCGGTGGAGAAACCCTGGACCAGGCGAGCGACGAGAAGCAGGAGCGGCGCGGCGATTCCGATGCTCTCCTGGCTCGGGATGCAGCCGATCGCGAAGGTGCCGACGGCCATCAGGATCATCGTGGCCGCGAGAACCTTGTTGCGGCCGATCCGGTCGGCCAAGGGGCCGAAGAACATGCCGCCGAGCGGCCGGATCAGAAACGCGACCGCGAAGAGCCCGAAGGTCGCGATCTCACCCATCTGGTGGGAGAGATTGGAGAAGAACACTTTCTGAATGGTCGGCTCGAAGAAGGCGTAGACGCCGAAATCGTACCATTCGGCGACGTTCCCGATCGAAGCGGCCGAGATGGCGCGGCGGATCGTGGCCGGCTCGGTCACGGTGCAATCCGAGGCCTTCCAATCCTTGTCGTCGTCAACATGCATTGACAGCATAGCTTGTCGATCTCCGCAGGGCTCCTGAGAAGAAAAAGAGGTTGCTGAAATGGCAGATGCGCGCATGCGCCGATCGCCGCGCTTCGACGACCTCGAATAAAATTCGGTCGAAGACCGGTGCTGATCTTCCTCCCGGACAGCGTGTCCGAATATTCTTATCATTCAAGTCACAGCCGGCGCCCGCACGGGCTGCAACCAGGGGCTAGTTTGATCGAGCCTTCTGCCACGACTTGTCGCGGAGCGACGTTTTGTTGCGGTTTGCCGCGCGGCAAGGCCATTTCCCGCCAGCAATGGGCGGACGCCGCCTGCGCAGCCGAGGCGATGCGGGCCATCGGCCGGGGCAAAGGCGCCGCGAGATCGAGGCGCTGACAATAGTTGTGAGCCTTACCCCTCTTGACGCCCGGATCAAGGCGGCATCCTGCCCTCGCCCCGAGCTCCGTCGGATCGCGGCCTCGCTTGCGGATCGTGTCATCGCGGGCCGTGCGGATCCTTGGCAGGACGCGCCGGCGGTCACGGCGCTCCGGTCGGCGCCGTATTGGGGGCCACAAGCCTGCTCCGCGCGGTATTCAGGGCCGCGAAGCGAATCGGCCGCGTCGCCGATCCGGCGCTGGGTGCCTCTCACAAGACGCCCGCTGCCCTGACCTCCCAGAGCGAGAGCGGTCAGTGACCGGGCGTTTCGTGCGGCGCGCCTACACCAGATACTGCTCGCTGATCGCCGCTCCGAGCCCGTTGTTCTCGATAATGAAACCCTGGATGAACTCGTGCAGCCCGGAGGCGAAGATGCGCTCGATATCGGCGCCGCGGAGCTTCGCCCTCAGGTTGCTCGCCAAGCGCTGGCTCTCGCCGCGGCGGCCGTAGGCGTCGGCGATCAGGTCGAGATGCTCCACCAACATCCGGTAGCAGCTCGCGAGCGAGCGCGGCATCTCGGGATTGAGGATCAGCAGGTCGGCGACCAGCACCGGCTTGATGCTCTCGCGGTAGACCCAGTGATAGGCGTTGAAGGCCGAGACCTCGCGCAGGATCGTGGTCCACTGGAAGTAATCGAGCGAGCCGCCGACCCGCTCGGAGGCCGGCAGCAAGATCTGGTACTTCACGTCGAGGATGCGGGCGGTGTTGTCGGCCCGCTCGATCGCCGTGCCGGCGCGGGTGAACCAGTAGGCATCGTTCCTCAGCATCGTCCGGTAGGCCGAGCCGTCGAAGGTCAGCGAGACCCGCTTCACCCAGTCCAGGAACTGCGTGAATTCTTCCCGGCTGAGGTCGCGCCCCTCGTAGGAGCGCAGCTCCAGCCACGCGCCGTTGATCGTGTCCCACATCTCGGTGGTGAGCGCCGTGCGGATCGAGCGGGCATTCTCCCGCGCCGTGGCGATGCAGGAGCGGATCGAGGACGGGTTATGGGGCGAGAAGGCGAGGAAGTTGCAGACCGTGTGCTCGTTGACCGCGTCGTAGAGGGTCTTGAACAACGCGGGATCGCCCGCCGAGGATAGGGCCGAGGCCCACTCGTTCGAAGTGCGGCCGCCGTAATTCGACGGCAGGGCGGTGAGCCGCAGGGCCGCGTCGAGAATACGGGCGAGGAAATCCGCCCGCTCAGCGTAGCGCGAGAGCCAGTAGAGATTGTCGGCAGTCCGGGACAGCATGGGTCAGCTCGCGGGCGCGGTGGCGACCGGGACGGCAGATGCGCGGTGTTTCATCACCGACGCCGCCCGGCTCGCCGAAGACATGCAAAACGATCGGGCGAAGTGGTCAGGCATCGAGCACCCAGGTGTCCTTGGTGCCCCCGCCCTGGCTCGAATTGACCACGAGCGAGCCCTCCTTCAGCGCGACGCGGGTCAGGCCGCCCGGCACGATGCGGATCTCGTCGGCGCCGGCCAGCACGAAGGGACGCAGATCGACGTGCCGCGGTGCGACGCCGGAGGCGACGAAGGTCGGGCAGGTCGAGAGCGAGAGGGTCGGCTGGGCGATGAAGTTGTCGGGTGCGTGCCGCAGCTTCTTCGCGAACTCGTCGATCTCGCGGCGCGTGGCGTGCGGGCCCACCAGCATGCCGTAGCCGCCCGAGCCGTTGACCTCCTTCACCACGAGGTCCTTCAGATTGTCCATCACGTAGGAGAACGCCTCCCGCTCGCGGCAGCGATAGGTCGGCACGTTGTGCAGGATCGGCTCCTCGCCGGTGAAGAACTTCACGATCTCCGGCATGTAGCTGTAGACGGCCTTGTCGTCCGAGATGCCGGTGCCGACCGCGTTCGAGAGCGTGACGTTGCCGCGCTCGTAGGCGTTCATCAGGCCCGGCACGCCGAGCACCGAATCCGGGCGGAAGACGAGCGGATCGAGGAAGTCGTCGTCGAGGCGGCGGTAGATCACATCGACGCGGCGCGGCCCCTCGGTCGTGCGCATGTAGACGACCTCGTCCTTGGTGAAGAGATCGCCCGCCTCCACCAATTCGACGCCGAGTTTGTCGGCCAGGAATGAGTGCTCGTAGAAGGCCGAGTTGTAGCGGCCCGGCGTCAGCAGCACCACAGTCGGGTCCCGCGTCGCGGAGGCAGGGGCAAGGCTGCGCAGGGTTGCGAGCAGGGCGTCGGGATAGTTCTCGACTGGCGCGACGCGGTGGCGGGAGAACAGCTCGGGGAAGAGCCGCATCATCACCTCGCGGTTCTCCAGCATGTAGGAGACGCCGGACGGAGTGCGGGCGTTGTCCTCCAGCACGAAGAAGTCGTTGGCGCCGGTGCGCACGATGTCGATGCCGGCGATGTGGACGTAGAGGTCGTGCGGCACGTCGAAGGCGCGCATCTCCATGCGGTAATGCGGATTGCGGTAGACGAGGTCGGGCGGGATGATCCCGGCCTTGATGCATTCCTCGGCGCCGTAGACGTCGTTGATGAAGGCGTTGAGCGCGGTGACGCGCTGCTTGAGGCCGCGCTCCAAGAAATCCCATTCGGGCTTCGTCAGCACCCGCGGAATGATGTCGAAGGGGATCAGCCGCTCGGTCGATTCATTGGCGCCGTAGACGGCAAACGTGATGCCGATGCGCCGGAACAGCATCTCGGCCTGGCTGCGGCGGGTGTTGAAATGCTCCGGCGGCGTCTTGTCGAGCCAAGCCTTGAGGATGTCGTAGGCCTCACGGACGGCGGCCTGTTCCGGCTGCCCCGATCCGCCTCCGTTCATCTCGTCGAACGCCGTGAGCGCCATCCGCGCGATTCCCCCTGATGTCTCGTTCTACCGGAGCAAGAGGCAGGCCAGCCGGACGGCCGCCGGCACGCTCGCTCCCGTGCACCCTCAACTTGCCGTGGCACCCTACCGCCCGCAGCGGCGCCGGCGCCCCATGCTGTGATCGGTTTGCCGGACAACCTGTCGGAGATGTAGCGGAGGCGCGGCGCGTGCCCATCCCTGGCGGACAGGCTGGCAGCGCCGGACGATGCCTGTCGAGGAGGCATCGAAGACGGGTCAGATCAGCTTGAGCCCTTTCAGGCTGGCATGCCCGTCGCGGCCGAGGATGACGTGGTCATGCACCACGATCCCCAGCGGATCGAGCACCGTGACGATCTCCCGCGTCATGCGAATGTCGGCGCCGGACGGCGTCGGGTCGCCGGAGGGATGGTTGTGGGCCAGGATGATCGCGGTGGCCGAGAGCTCGAGCGCCCGCCGCGCCACCTCGCGGGGATAGACCGGCGTGTGATCCACGGTGCCGCGGCCCTGCACCTCGTCGGCGATCAGGTGGTTGCGCCGGTCGAGGAACAGCACCCGGAACTCCTCGCGGCCCGAGAAGGCCATGGTGGCGCGCAGATATTCGAGCAGCGCGCTCCACGAGGAGAGCAGCGGGCGCGCCGCGATGGCACCCCGCGCCAGCCGTCGTCCCGCGGCCTCGATCAGCTTGAGGTCGGCGGCGACGCCCGCGCTGACGCCTTCGACCTCGGCGAGCCGGGCGGGCTCGGCGCTGACGACTTCGGCGAACGAGCCGAACCGGCGGATCAGCGCCTTGGCGAGCGGCTTCACGTCCCGCCGCGGGATCGAGCGGAACAGGGCGAGTTCGAGCAACTCGTAATCGGCGAGCGCCTCGGCGCCGGCTTCCGCGAAGCGGGCGCGCAGGCGCTCGCGGTGACCGTGATAGTGCGGCGCCTCCGCGGCGGCGGAGGCCGCCGCCTCGGCGAGCCCCGGCAGGGCGGGCGGTTCGGCCGTGCGGCGGGCCATTGCCGGCAGGCCGTCAGTCGGCCTGCGTGCCGTGGGGCTCGATCCCGTGGGGTTTGGGCTGGTCGAGCCCCTTGGGCGAGAGCGTGAAGATCTCGAAGCCGTCTTCCGTGACCGCCACCGTGTGCTCGAACTGCGCCGAGAGCGAGCGGTCGCGGGTCACCGCGGTCCAGCCGTCGGAGAGCACCTTCACCGCCGGGCGCCCCAGATTGATCATCGGCTCGATGGTGAAGAACTGGCCGGCCTTCAGCGGCACGTCGTAGCTCGCCTCGACGTAGTGCAGGATGGTCGGCGCGTCGTGGTAGACGCGGCCGAGCCCGTGACCGCAGAAATCGCGCACCACCGAGCAGCGCTCGGCTTCGGCGTAGGTCTGGATCGCCCGGCCGATATCGTTGGTGGAGCCGCCCGGCCGCACCGCGCGGATGCCGCGCATCAGCGCCTCGTAGGTGATCTCGCACAGGCGCTGCGCCTTGCGCGGCACCTCGCCGATATAGGCCATGCGGCTCGAATCCCCGTGCCAGCCGTCGAGGATCAGGCAGCAATCCAGGTTGACGATGTCGCCCTCGCGCAGGGGCTTGTCGTTCGGGATGCCGTGGCAGACAACGTGGTTGATCGAGGTGCAGATCGACTTGCGGTAGCCGCGGTAGAACAGCGACGCCGGATAGGCACCGTGATCCATCCCGAACTCGAAGGCGAGCTTATCGAGATGCTCCGTGGTCACGCCGGGCTGGGCGGCTTCGACCAGGAGGTCGAGCGCCTCCGCCGTGAGGCGGCCGGCACGGCGCATCCCCTCGAACCCCTCCGGGCCGTGGATCGGCGGCTCCGGGGCGCGGCGACCGCCTTCGGCGACGGCTTGCTCTTCACGGCTCATGGGGATCGGGCGCTTCGGCAGATGAGATGCGGCGGTCGGCTTCGTCTTACGCCGCACGAGGGCCGGCGCCAACCCGAGCGTCCGCCGCCAATACCGTTTCCTCGAGATCGCCCGCAGCGGCATGGCCGGAGGAAAGCACGGATAGGCCGTTGCCAGGGGCCGGCTGAGGCAACCACACCCTGCGCTGAGATGGCTCTCGCCCCGAACGAACGCCGATCGAGGCCTGGATCGACCTCGGCGCCTCCCGAGTTGTAACGAGCAACCGCGGTTCGGTACGGGCAAAGCCGACGGCTCATGCGCTTCGGTCGTGCCGACGCCCCGACCGGCATCGACAAGAGTTTCGCTCATGCTGTCCGGCCTCGCGTACTTCCTTGCGAGCACCCTCATCCTCCAACCTGTCCAGGCCGAGGTCGCCGATCGCCTTCGCCAGGCCAAGGTGGCGCCGGAGGTTGTTGCCCAGGCGCAGGCCTGTGTCTCCTCCGCCCTGCCGACCCTGGTTCAGCGCGTCGGTGACGACTATTGGTGGGCCGCGACGACCGCGGCGGGGGTCTGGCTCGGCCTGACGCCGCTCGAGCGGGTCGTCGCCGACGTGGCTCCGTCCTGCCGCGGAACCCTCGATACAATCCGTGCGAGCTGAACGGCGTCCGTCAACGGGATGCGGCCGGCATCGCCTGCTCAAGCGCGCCGAACACCCGCCAGCCACCCTGGGCAGATCTTCAACCGTCGGCGCGATCGGTCCGAGACCCTAGGCTTGCGCCCATGAACGCGCTAGACCAGAGCCTCCGTTTTCAGGGACGTGCGATGGCTGACAAGGCGGTTCCCCACTTCCACAATCAGGCCGGCGTGACCGTGATCGCGGTGGGCTCGAAGGAGTTCATGTGCATCGGGGCGCTGCCGCCCTTCGATCACCCGCACGTCTTCCTCGACATGGGCAGCGACAGCGAGATCATCTGCCAGTACTGCTCGACGCTGTTCCGCTACGATCCGCGGCTGAAGGCCGGGACGGCGGAGCCGACCGATTGCGTGTGGCACGACGAGGCGCCCCAGGAGGCTCCCAGGGCGGCCTGACGGCGGGGTTGTCCGTGACGGCGCTCTCTATCGCCATCGTCGGCGCCGGGATCGGTGGGCTCACCGCCGCGCTGGCGCTGTCCGATGCCGGTTATTCCGTCACGCTGATCGAGCGCCGCACCGGCTTCTCCGAAGTCGGGGCCGGCCTTCAGCTCTCGCCGAACGCCAGCGCAGTGCTGATCGGGCTGGGCCTCGGCGCGGCCCTGCGCCGGGCGGGCGACGAGCCGCCGGGCGTCACCGTGCGCGCCTTGGCCTCCGGCCGCGTCATCGGCGGCATCCGCCTGGGGCCGGGCCTGCGCGAGCGCCACGGCGCGCCCTATTACGTGCTGCACCGTGCCGACCTCCAGACCCTCCTGCTCGACGCCGTGCGCGGGCGTCCCGGCATCCGCCTCTGCGTCGGGCGCGAGGTCTCGGATGTCACGGAGACGGCGGACGGCATCAGCCTGACGATGAAGAGCATCGACGGCGACCGCAGCGAGCGCCTGAGCGCCGACCTCCTCGTC
>JAESFL010000413.1_pt1 | contig 31998 bp, 29 predicted proteins | sample 9269401 | NCBI WGS metagenome assembly JAESFL01 (sample SAMN14506025, study PRJNA617098) | algae metagenome | isolation source: Gloeocapsa sp. UFS-A4-WI-NPMV-4B04 and co-occurring heterotrophs from desert... | place: USA: Utah | collected 2006-10-01 | reverse complement strand
CGTTCCGCGCCCTCGACCTGCGCCGCCTCAAGGCGGCACTGGCCTCCCCGGTGGTGGTGGACCTGCGCAACGTCTACCGCCCGGACGAGATGCAACGCCACGGCTTCACCTACGTGAGCATCGGACGCACCTGAGCTTGGCTCCCCTGTAAACTCCGGCGGCTGAAAGGTCGGAAATGAAATCTACAGCGCGGCGCGGAGTAGATCCCCTTCCCGCGCTATGTCCGGGCGAAAATTAGCCTCTCCTCTTGCCGTTGCGGCTTAGAATACAGCGGTGCCAGGAGATTACGGTTCCTGGAAATGGACAGCATTTACATTCCAATAGTTCGGAGACAGCTAAACTCCTTCTGACTATTTTGAGCGATTAGGGAATCGACTGGGACGCCAGGATGCGAACCTGGGGAACAAACAAGAACTTATATTTCAGTAATGAGCCTGATGTTTGTTCCGCTCTCATGGCTGGATATGAGATAATTGCCTAGTGCCTTAAGGGCCCGGCTTGTGTGATTTATTCTGGCGCGTGCAGAATGAGCTGAGGATACAATGATCTCCAATCAAGCAATGAAGCCCAAGCTAACCGCTATTGCTGAGGGGCTGCAAGAGAACTTCCAAAGTCGCAACGCTAGCGTTGGGATCATTGGTCTTGGATATGTGGGACTGCCACTGGCGCTCACCGCGGCTCAAGCTGGCTTTGAGGTCCTAGGCTTCGATATCAATCCCTCCTATGTCGATCGACTGAGGCGGGGCGAGAGCTACATCAAGCACATCCCCTCCCACGCCGTTGCTCAAGCTGTAGCCACAAAGCGTCTCGAAGCTACGAACGACTTCAGCCGCCTCAGCGAGCCTGACGCTATTCTGATCTGTGTGCCAACGCCGCTCACACAGCATCGCGAGCCGGACCTGTCGTATGTGAGGGATACAGCTGCGACAATCGCACCGCATCTGCGCCGGGGGCAACTCGTCGTGCTCGAATCCACGACCTATCCCGGAACGACCGATGAGGTGCTCAAGCCGATCTTAGAGGCCGCGGGTCTGAAGAGCGGAAAAGACTTCTTTCTTGCCTATTCTCCGGAGCGGGAAGACCCCGGCAATTTGTCTTTCAGCACCTCGACAATCCCGAAAGTTATTGGGGGTGACGGGCCTGAAGCACTCGCCCTCGCCAATGCTCTTTATGGACAGCTTGTCGTCGAAACTGTGCCGGTCTCGACGTCCGCCACAGCGGAGGCCGTCAAACTAACTGAGAACATTTTCAGAGCAGTCAACATTGCGCTCGTCAATGAGCTGAAGGTCGTCTATGCGGCGATGGGGATTGATATCTGGGAGGTCATCGACGCTGCCAAGACCAAGCCCTTCGGGTTCATGCCGTTCTATCCAGGCCCGGGTTTGGGCGGTCACTGCATCCCGATCGATCCCTTCTATCTCACGTGGAAAGCCCGCGAATACGACATCACCACTCGGTTCATTGAGCTGGCGGGACAAGTGAACACCCATATGCCGTATTACGTCATCGAGAAGCTGGCGGAAGCCGTCGATCGAAGCGGCAAGTCCTTCAGCAGTTCGACGGTCCTCATTCTTGGCGTCGCCTACAAGAAGAATGTCGATGACATGCGGGAGAGCCCATCCTTGAAGCTCATGGAACTCATTGAGGCCCGGGGGGCGCGGGTGGACTATCACGATCCCTACGTTCCTGAACTGCCGGCAACCCGCAGGCACGCCCCGCTCGCTGGACGCCGCTCGGTTGCGCTGACGCCTGAAAGCCTTTCTGCCTACGACGCCGTCCTGATCGCGACTGATCATGACAGCGTCGATTATCGCCACGTGGTGCAGCATGGCAGGCTCGTGGTCGATACCCGCAACGCCTGCGCAAGAGCGGGCATTATAGACAGCAAGATCATCAAGGCCTGACGGGACGTCTCCCAAGAGTTCCGTCTTCCTGTCCTGCGATGAACAGCCAGGGCTCAGGCAAAACGGAGCCAAACTTTCGATGACCGCCTCCGGAATTGTGCCTGGGCGGCAACCCGCAGACGAGGTCAGCAACGGCTCTCTAGGAACTACGACCGAGGCACCTGCCGTTTTAGACGTAGGACATGAGCAGGCGACCACGATTCCCAGGCCCCGATTTGTCAGCACCTCGCGGGTAACGGCGCTCTGGCAGGGCGCATGTTTGTGCCGCTTACCCCCTGGTCGTGGAACATGAGAGGATGGTTCCCGACACCGGTAATGTCGTCAAGAATTGGATTGTGGATCGTCAGGTTATCAAGGCTTAAGCGCGAACATTTACATGATGTGGTATTGCCGCCGGCATGTCCTATGTGGCGAACCAATGCGGCCTTTGCCGGCGCCAGCTTGAGATTATCTCGACCTTTTCAATGTCCTCTGATCGCCCGATACCGCATCCTCCACGTTACGATCTTTTCTTCCTTCCTTCTGGACCTGAAAAGGGCTGGCGCTTTCATTGCCGAACCTTCGGCGCGCCCTGAGTTTCGAACCGACTGCCCTGTTTCAGACCAAAAACTACCGGCGTCTGGCCGGAAATTCGAATGAGACGGCAGCGTCCCGGAAGCAGAGCTTGCATCTATAGTATTATTTCAAAACCTGGACCTGCGACCCCAATACTCTGTTTGTTTACCCCAAATGAGGTAGACTTATCATTATTATCCGGTATGGCTCCGCCTGAGTACGCAGCGCGCATAAACGCAGACTTGAGGTCGGTCAATGATAGACTTTGAAAAAATGAAGCAAGCTATCGCAAATAAGGTGCGCGATAAGAACTTGGCCTCGTCTTCCGGTCACGACATCGAAGCGTTTGCCAAGCACTGGCCCTATTCTTTCGTGATCAACGACTGGGATGTGTGGAACGAGAGCAAAAAGTTTCTCAAGCTACAAGTCATTCGTTGGCTCGAGGCGAGGGGCGCTGCTTACGAATTCTCTCAGTTCCGTAGCGGTTGCGGTCTTATCGGGTTCGAGAGCCAAGAAGCCGCTCATGTGTTCAAGCTACGATGGTCCAACCAGACCGACGGCATGCCCGTCGCCAACCAAGGATGGAACCCGCATCCTTTGAGGAGCAACTTCGAACCAAGCCTATATAACTGAGATCTGGTTCAGGAACACACACCCCGCCGCAATGCGGAAGACTAGGAGACGAAGTGACTTTGAGGGAGAGGGTCCCCCAAGGGCCACCGGAAGCGGCACGATCACGGGTGGGATGACCATAGGTTGTTCTTGAAGAGGAGTCCCGGGCGCCCTCGCCACTCTTAGACGCACCGTTCAGGTCATCTCCCAAAGCCTAACGAGGCCATGATACTCCTACCTGTTCAAGGGTCACGGAGAATCGCCAGCGCCATCGAGGCGCTCAGCCCACCTGCCTCTGTGCGACGGCTAACCCCCAGGTCAACAGGTCGTCGGCTCGCTCCTGTGTCGCAGCCTCCACATAGACGCGCAGTTCCGGTGCATTGCCAGAAGGGCGGAAGTGCACAACCTCACCGTTCTTTGCCGTAATCCGCAACCCATCGCTGGAATTGATCCCAGCCACGCCTCCCAGGGGCGCCATCAGTTCAGACCGGAACTCGTCATCCTGCTGCAGTCGGGAAACGAAGTCTGCGCTCTTGTCTGTGGCCACGTCCTTCAGCCGGTTGCTGACTGCCGCCTTGAAGGAGAAGGCAGCACCGATCGCTGCAAGGGACTTGCCCTCGGCTATGACCTCGCTGAGCGCGCAAAGGATGGGCAGCATCGCATCCCGGGTGGGAAGAGCTGCAAGCCTATGGCCTTTCCGCACAATATCGGAGCCAAGCAGCACGCCACCGTTGGCCTCAAATCCGACAACGGCTCGAGCACCCGACTGAGCTGCCTGCATCATTCCTTCGATCACGTAGGGTGAGCCGACCCGGGTGCGAAGGACCGTCTGAAAGGTGCCGCACGCCTCAAGTGCGGAGTTCGAAGTCACCGGCGTGACGATCGCGTCTGCTCCTAGCGACTTGGCCGTGATCGCCCCCACCAGATCGCCTCTGAGAAAGCTTCCGCTTGCATCGGAGATCAGCGGCCGGTCCGCATCACCATCGGTCGAGACGATGGCGTCAAGGCTCTGCTCACCGGCCCATTGCCGCGCCAGAGCCTGGTCTTCTTCGCGCAAGGCTTCGGTGTCGACCGGAATGAAACTCGTGGCCCGCGCCAATGGCACCGCTTGAGCACCCAAGGCCTCAAGCATTTCGACAATAACATCACGCGCCACCGACGAATGCTGATAAACACCAACGGTGAGACCCGCCAGCGCCCCTGCCCCGAAGAAATCCTGATATCGGGCCTTGTAAGCGCTGATTAGGTCAATGTCAGGCGTCTGCGCATGGAAGGCCCGAGTGTCCTCGGGAACGGACGTGATTCCGAGTTTGGCGTGCCAAGCCAAGATCGCAGCCTCATCCTTTTTGTCGATTTCCCCTTGTGCCCTGTAGAATTTCAGGCCGTTCCGGTCTTCCGGAATGTGGCTTCCAGTGACCATGATCGCCGGGATGCCAAAGCGCATGCCGTGATAAGCAAGTGCTGGCGTGGGAAGAGCACCGCAATCGAGTGGGACGAGCCCGGATTCGTGCAGAGCCGCACAGCACAGCTGAGCAATGCTCGGGCTACTCTCGCGCAAATCCCGTCCGACCAGTACGACATTTTGGGACGCCGCCGCCGAGCCGTCCTGCTTGAGCATCTCGGCGAATGAACGAGTGTAGGCGAAAGCTGGTGAGCCATTCAGCTCCACCACAAGACCTCGCAGTCCACTCGTGCCAAACTTCAGGGACGATGTTGCAGTTTCCGGGTTCAGATCCATCTTGATTTGCCTATGTGCTCTCCAGGATTTAGGGGAGCGATGTGACCGGATCCGCTGCCCCAGATATACTCACTTTCGGGCCGAATCTCAAGTTTGGGTCTATACACCCCAATGCTTCTCATCCCAAGCGTTCACATCGGCCGGAACTTTTTGACTGATGCCAAGCATCTGAACCCTACAATCGCGCCAACCAATCAACATCACCCGCCGCAGGCCATAATTTATACCTCCTCCCATGCCATGGACGTCTCTGATCGACGGATAGCATCCAGGATCCGCATGTTCATGAGCGCATCCTCCGGTCCATAGGCGAGGGCTCTCTCCCCCCGGATCGCGCGGCTGAAGGCAACGCCCTGCTGCTCATATTGGTCGATGACCGGGAACTCGATGGCTTTCGCCGAAAGCCCGCCATGGGCGCTGCCGTCATCGACGAAGATCCGGGTCGGCCTGTCCGGAGGAGCGTTGAAGGGAATTTCGATCTCGACACGTCCCTTGGTCCCAAGCAGCTGGATGCGCTGGAACGGCACTGACTGGGTCGAGACGGTGAAAGTCAGCTGCCGGCTTTGGCCGAAGTCCAGGAGGGCGCTGGTGGTGCGATCCACGCCATAGGCTGGATCGCGATCGACGAGCGCAATCGTGCGGGTCGGTTCGGTGTCGAAGAAATAGCGCCCGGCCACCACTGCATAGCAGCCGATGTCGAGAAGCCCTCCCCCACCGATATCCGCCCGGTTTCGGATGTTGTCGGGTTCGACGTTGAAGTAGGAGAAGATAACCTGGATGGAGCGCAACTCCCCGATATCTCCTGAGCGAATGATCTCGCGGGCGCGCTGCCATTGCGGGTGATGACGGACCATGAAGGCCTCAGTGATCAGCACCTGCGAGGAAGCCTGCTTCAACTGCTCCGCCTCATCGGCCGTGATGGCGATCGGCTTCTCGCACAGCACGTGCTTGCCGGCAGCGGCGGCAGCCAACGTCATCGGGACGTGCAGATGGTTGGGCAACGGATTGTAGATCGCCTCGATATCGGGATCGGCAAGCAGCGCCTCGTAGGTGCCGTATGCCTTCGCAATACCGAGTTCCGCAGCCATGTCACGGGCGGCCTCCTCGTTTCTCGAGGCAACGGCGACCACCTGGCAGAGCGGGTTCTTCATCATGCCGGGAACGACCTTGGTGCGTCCGATCTTGGCCGTGCTCAGAATGCCCCAACGAACCGGCTGCATGGCTATCTCCTCAGGTTCCACGAGTGTCAGATTGAATGCGTGTTTTCAGACCGTCGAGCGGCGCAAGGACTTGTAGTCCTTGTGCAGAACCGGGCCGGTCGTCTCGCGCTCCAGAAGCGTCACCGGCAGCCGGATGCTCCAGTCCTCCGGCTTCATCTCATTGTGGATGAGCTTCAGGAGAACATCCGCGCCGACACGTCCCAACTCATGCAACGGCTGCCGAAACGTGGTCAGGGTGGGCTCCGTGTAATCCGCATATTCGATGCCGTCGAAGCCGATGACGGATACATCCTGCGGAACACGAACCCGCTCCGCGCGAACGCGTTTGATGAAGCCGATCGCGCTCTCGTCGCAGGCTGCAAAAATCCCCGTGGGACGATCCTTCATCTGCAAAAACGAATCGGCCGCCGCAACGCCGGTCGAGAACACGAAAGGCCCTTCCCAGCGCACGAAATCCTTCTGACTGAAGCCTGCTGCGGCGATCCCCTCCTGGAAGCCGCCGAAGCGCTCGACCTCGATAATGGAGCTGAGCGTGCCTGAGATGTAACCGAACCTGCGGTGCCCGAGGCCAGCAAGATATTCCACAGCCTGTCGTGTGGCCTCGCGGTCCTGAACGACCACGTTGGGAATGCCGTCCTCATGAATGGCCGCGCACATGGCTACGATGGGCAAGCCCGAATCGCGCATGCTGCGCGCGCCATTTTCCGGAACGTACCCGGTCAGCAGGAGAACGCCGTCGACCTGGCGCGACAAGGCGAGATCGACATAGCGGGCCTCCCGCTCCCGGCGATTGTCCAGATTGCCGATGATGATGCCGTATCCCGATTGGGTCAGTTCGTCGTCGACGCCACGGAGAATTTCAGCAAAGACCGGGTTGGTAAGCCTTGGGGCGATCACCAGCACGTTCATCGTGCGGCGTGTGCGCAGCTTTTGTGCCGTGCTGTTCGGGATGTAGCCGCTGCGCTTCACAGCTTCCATCACGAGATCGTGAGTTTTCTGGCGCACCTTGTCCGGATCGGACAGGACGCGGCTGACGGTTGCCGTGGACACTCCTGCAAGTCGAGCGACGTCGGCGATTCGTATCTCCTTCACGGCCCGCCACCTTTTCCGACTCATGCAGGTTACCTCCTGGCCTCAGGCAAGATATGTTACCCTCTTTCAAGGTCGATAACTTGCCTCAACTTGTGTCTTGACTAATCTTAAAACCGCCTACAACCTATAACACAAGATGTAATCGATTACAAAAATCGATGAAAACGCTTCTGGGAGGAAGCCATGAGCATGAAGACACGCGTCTCCGCGTATACCCTTTCTGTTGCCCTGATCTGGAGTTCCGGAGCCCTCGCTCAGCAGAAGGCGGAGGTCCTCCATTGGTGGACGTCCGCCGGTGAGTCTGCATCCGTGAAGGTGTTCGCGGATCAGTTCACCAAGGCCGGCGGCACCTGGGTCGACAACGCCATCGCGGGCGGCGCCAATGCCCGTACGGCCGGCATCAACCGCATGGTGGGCGGCAATCCCCCGACCATGATGCAGTTCAACACCGGCAAGCAGTTCGACGAACTGGTGAGCAACGATCTCGTGCGTGACGTCGATACGGTGGCGAAAGCCAACAAGTGGCGCGAGATCATGCCCAAGCCGATCGTCGATGCCACTGTGCGCGAAGGCAAGTTCTACGCGGTTCCCGTCAATATTCACGGCCAAAACTGGATGTTCTACAACACCAAGGTCTTCGCCGATGCCGGCCTCGAGGCACCGAAGACTTTCCCTGAACTGGTCGAAAGCGGCGAGAAGCTGAAGGCCAAGGGCATCATCCCGATTGCTCTGGGAGGCCAGCCCAATTGGGAACACAATCTCTTCCGGGCCGTGGTCGTCGGCCATGGCGGTGCCGACATGTTCCGCCAGCTTTACGGCACCCGCAAACCGGATGTTGTGAAGACCCCCAAGTTCAAGGAAACGGCCGAGCTTTTCGGCAAAATGCGCGGCCTCGTCGACCCGGGCAGCCCAGGACGCAACTGGAACGACGCGACCGCCCTGGTGATCACCAACAAGGCAGCCATGCACTTCAACGGCGATTGGGCCAAGGGTGAGTTCATCGCCGCGGGCCAAACAGCCGGCAAGGAATATGGCTGCACCGTCGTGGGCCAGGAGCCCAAGCTCGTAATCGGCGGAGACGTTTTCGTCTTTCCTGAGACCAAGGACAAAGCAGCCTTGGCCACCCAGGAGAAGCTGATCCAGGTTCTGCTCGATCCCACCACCCAGATCGAGTTCAACAAAAAGAAGGGCTCGATCCCGGTGCGTATGGATGTCGACGTGTCTTCCATGGACGTCTGCGCTCAGAAAGCCAACAGCATCCTGAAAGATCCGGCCAACCAGGTGGAAAGCATGGAGATCCTGAGCCCGCCGAATTTCTCGGGCGCCATGCAGGATGCCGTGACCCAGTACTGGAACAACCCGAACATGTCGGCGGACGCCTTCATCGAGAAGATCACCAACGCCATGCGCGACGCAGGCTAAAACGATACGGCTCGCCCCAAGGGGCTGGGGCGAGCCGTTCCTTGCTGAAGCTTGAGTTCTCTCGACGGGATCTTCCGAATGGATACCATTTCGATCCGCGCCCCCAGCATGCCTTCAGGCGGCACGAAAATTCAGCGTCGTGTGAAAACGCGCCTGCCTGCGGCCCTGGCCCTTCTGCCGACCGCGCTTATCGTTCTTATCGTTTATATCGGCTGCATGCTGTGGACCGTGCGGCTCTCGTTCACGAGTTCGACCCTGTTGCCCAAGCTCGATTGGGTCGGCCTTGCGCAATACAGCCGCCTCTTCGCCAATGACCGCTTCCTGACCTCAGCCTCCAATATCATCATCTTCGGCACCCTGTTCATCTCGGGCTGCCTCATCATCGGCTTCCTGCTCGCCGTGTTCATCGATCAGAACATCCGCGGCGAAGGCCTTTTCCGGACGGTCTTCCTTTACCCTTACTCCATGTCCTTCGTGGTCACGGGCGTCGCCTGGCAATGGTTCCTCAATCCGGGGCTCGGCCTGCAGAAGCTCGTCCGCGACATGGGCTTTGAGAGCTTCACCTTCGACTGGCTCGTGAACCAGAGGATGGCGATCTACACCATCGTGATCGCAGGTCTCTGGCATGGCGCCGGCCTCACCATGGCGATCCTGCTCGCGGGCCTTCGCGGCGTCGACAAGGATCTGTGGAAGGCCGCCAAGGTCGACGGGATCCCGACCTGGCGCGTCTACACCTCCGTGGTTCTGCCTCTCCTCCGGCCCATGGTCGTCACGGCCGTCGTGCTTCTCACGACAGGCGTCGTGAAACTCTACGACCTCGTAGTGGCCATGACCCTGGGCGGTCCCGGCATCGCCACCGAGGTGCCGGCCAAGTTCGTCATGGACCACCTGTTCGAGCGCAACAACATCGGTCTCGGAACAGCCGCCGCGACGATCATGCTGATCACCGTCGTGAGCATCCTGGCACCCTGGGTCTATGTCCGCTACGTCCGTCCGCAAGGGAGGCATGCATGAGCACCGCCGTGCCGCAGGGCCGCCGTCCCCGCCACCTCACCGTGGGCCGCATCGGCATCTACGCCTTTCTGGTGACCGCGGCCCTGTTCTTCATGCTGCCGCTCTGGATCATGGTCGTCACATCCCTCAAGCCCATGGAGGAGATCCGGCTCGGCAATATCCTTGCCCTGCCGGCCGCCATGACCTTCGAGGCCTGGGCCAAGGCATGGTCCTCCGCTTGCACCGGCCTCGAATGCAACGGCATCAGCGTCGGCTTCTGGAACTCGGTGCGCATCCTGATCCCATCCGTGATTCTCTCGATCATGGCTGGCGCCATCAACGGCTATGCGCTGTCGTTCTGGCGGGTCAAAGGCGCCAACGTGATGTTCGGCGTGCTGCTGCTCGGCGCCTTCATCCCGTACCAGGTCTTTCTCTATCCTTTGGTGCGCATCTTCTCGCTGACCGGGATCTACAACTCGCTCACCTGCATCGTGCTCGTGCACGTGATCTTCGGCCTGCCGACCATGACGCTCCTATTCCGCAACTACTACGCAGGTCTGCCGATCGAGTTGTTCAAAGCGGCGCGCATCGACGGCGGCGGGTTCTGGTCGATCTTCTTCCGGGTCATCCTGCCCATGTCGACGCCAATCCTGGTGGTCGCGACCATCCTGCAGGTCACGGGCATCTGGAACGACTTCATCTTCGGGCTGACCTTCGCGGGCCGCGAGAACCTGCCCATGACCGTGCAGCTCAACAACATCGTCAATTCAACGCAGGGCGAGCGCGCCTACAACGTCGACATGGCAGCCACCATGCTCGCCGCGCTCGTTCCGCTCGTCGTCTACTTCGTGTCCGGACGCTGGTTCGTCCGCGGCATCGCCGCCGGCGCTGTGAAGGGGTAAGGAATGTCGACCGTTTCCGTTCGTGATGTGACCGTCGCTTTTGAGGCCGTTCAAGTGTTCGACGGCCTGTCCCTCGACATTGAGGAGGGTGAGTTCATCGTGCTGCTCGGCCCTTCGGGCTGCGGCAAGTCCACCCTGCTCAACGCCATCGCGGGACTGCTCGACGTGGCGGAGGGGCAGATCTGGATCAACGGCAAGAACGTCACCTGGGAGGAACCGAAGGACCGTGGCATCGCCATGGTGTTCCAGTCCTATGCTCTGTACCCACGCATGAACGTGCGCGAGAACATGTCGTTCGGCCTGAAGATGGCGAAGACGCCCAAGCCCGAGATCGAGAAGCGCGTCGCCAAGGCGGCCGAACTCCTGCAGATCACACCGCTCCTCGACCGACGTCCGGACCAGCTCTCCGGCGGCCAGCGCCAGCGCGTCGCCATCGGGCGAGCTCTGGTGCGAGATGCCGCCGTGTTCCTCTTCGACGAACCCCTCTCCAACCTCGACGCGAAGCTGCGCAACGAGTTGCGCGTCGAGATCAAGCGGCTGCACGCGCGGCTCGGCAAGACCACCATGGTCTATGTCACCCACGACCAGATCGAGGCCATGACGCTGGCCGACCGCATCGTGGTGATGAAGGAGCAGAAGATCCAGCAGATCGGCTCCCCCGACGAGATCTATCACCGCCCGGCCAATCTGTTCGTGGCAGGCTTCGTCGGCTCGCCGCAGATGAACTTCATCAAGGGCCGCCTTGAGAGCACCGGGGAGGGCCTGAGCTTCCTTGCCGGCGATCGCCGCCTGTCCCTTTCCGGTTACCCGTTCATCACGGCTCCAACGTCCGGTCAGGATGTGGTGCTCGGCGTGCGTCCGGAACATCTTGAGATTTCAAGCACCGGGATCTGGCCTGGATTTACCGTCGACATCGTGGAGCCCATGGGCGCCGATACGGTGATCTGGTGCAGCGATGCAGTCGGTTCGGTCCAGGTCCGCACCTCCGGCTCCCGCCGTGCCACGCCGGGCGAGAGCATGACGCTCCACGTCGACCCAACCCAGGTCTCGCTGTTCGCTGCGGATTCCGGCGAGCGCCTCTGACCATACCGAAATCGCGGCAGGTCTCTCATGGCCTGTCGCGCCCGCTTTCCTGAACACTGAGGACCCCATGAGCGTCACGGATAGATTGTCCATTCAACTCTACACCCTGCGATCCTTGGAAGACCTGGACCTGATCCTCGATACGGTCGCGGATGCCGGATACTGCTATGTGGAGACCGTCGGGTCGCATCTCGACAAGGCTGCCGAGGTCCGCGCGAAGCTCGATGCGCGTGGCCTGAAAACGTCCTCCAGCCATGTCAGCATGGCGGCCCTGCGCGAGAAGCCGGATGCTATCGTCGACGCCTGTCGCACGCTGGGCCTCACACACCTCTACATGCCGGCCGTTCCGCCGGAGGAGCGGGACATGGCCGCCGATGGTTGGCGCGCGCTCGGCCAAGAACTGGGACAGATCGCGGAGCGCTTTCAGGCACAAGGCATCCGCCTCGGCTATCACAACCACCATTGGGAACTGAAGCCGAAGGAGGGCGCGAAGACGGCGCTTGAACTGATCTTCGAGGCGGCCGGTTCGAGCCCCCTCGCCTGGCAGGTCGATGTGGCTTGGCTCGTGCGCGGCGACGCGGATCCCAAGGAATGGATCAGCCGGTATCGCAGCAAGGTCACCGCCGCCCACGTGAAAGACATCGCGCCCGCCGGCCAGAACGAAGACCAGGACGGCTGGGCCGATGTGGGCTCCGGCGTGCTGAACTGGCGAGACCTCTGGCAAGTGTGCCGCGAGGCCGGGGCCGAGTGGATGGTGGTCGAGCACGACAAGCCGGCCGACCCGGCCCGGACCGTTCGCGCCAGCTTCGATTTCCTGCGCTCCATCGAGGATTAACGATCATGACTTCGCTGAATGTCGGCATCATCGGATGCGGCAACATATCAGGCATCTATCTCCAGAACATCCCCGCCTATCGCGGCCTTAACCTTCGCGCCTGCGCAGACATGCGGCCGGAGGTTGCCCAAGCCCAGGCAAGCCGCCACGGCATCGAGGCCATGACGGTCGATCAGCTTCTTGCACGCGACGACATCGACCTCGTGGTCAACCTCACCGTGCCGGCAGCGCATTTCGAAGTCTCGCTGGCGGCCCTCAGCGCGGGCAAGCACGTGTTCTCGGAAAAGCCCTTGGCAGTCGATTTCGAGCAGGGCCGCAGGCTCGTCGACGAGGCGGAGGCCCGCGGCCTGCACCTCGGCTGCGCGCCCGACACCTTTCTCGGCGCAGGCGGGCGGCTTGCCCGCAAGCTCGTCGACGATGGAGCCATCGGGCGCATCCTGTCGGGAACGGCGTTCCTGATGTCCCACGGCATGGAGCACTGGCACCCGGATCCGGAATTCTTCTTCAAGCCTGGCGGCGGCCCAATCCTCGATATGGCGCCGTATTACTTGAGCACCCTCGTCAACCTCATCGGCCCAGTGCAGCGCGTCTTCGCCATGTCGAGCATCGGCTTTCCGGAGCGGATCGTGACGGCGGAATCGCCGCGCAAGGGCCACAGCATCACGGTCGAGACGCCCACTCATGTGACGGCGCTGCTCGAATTCGCCTCCGGCGCGCAGGTGACCTTCTGCATGAGCTGGGACGTGTGGAAGCACAGCCACCCGGCCATCGAGATTTACGGCTCGGAAGGATCGCTGCGCGTGCCGGACCCGAACTTCTTCGGTGGCCATGTGGAGGTCACGGAACGCGGCGGCGACTGGCGCGCGGTCGATTCGAGTGAGATGCCGTTGGGAGTTCCCAACTGGCGCTCGCCCAACTGGGCCCCTGAGATGCCGAACAAAGCCAATTACCGGGCGCTCGGCTTGGCCGATCTCGCGAGTGCAGTCCTGAACGGCACGCCGCACCGCTCCAGCGGACGCCTCGGCCTTCACGTTCTCGAGGTCATGCACAGCATTCTCGAGGGCGCCGCGACCGGTCAGCCCAAGGCGATCACCACCGCGCTCGAACGACCGGCAACCCTGGAGGATGCAGACGCCTCCATCCTCTGGAAAGGTCTTCCTCAAACGGCATCTGCCGCCTGAGGTACCCGAGCCTTAAAGGAAGAATGAGGAATGCGGGAAGCACTCATCGTGTGGGGCGGCTGGCAAGGCCACGAGCCGGAGCAATGCGCCGGCAATGTCGCCGGGATGCTGCAGGACGAGGGTTTCAGGGTGCACCTGGAGAACTCGACCCGCGCCTTCGCCAGCCCTCAGCTCCCCACGATGAGCCTCATCGTGCCGATCTTCACCATGTCGAAGATAGAGAAGGACGAGGTTGCCAACCTCTCGCAGGCCGTTCGCGAGGGCACTGGCCTCGCCGGCTTTCACGGCGGCATGGGCGATGCATTTCGTGAGGCGGTCGAGTACCAGTTCATGTGCGGCGGCCAGTGGGTGGCCCATCCGGGTAACATCATCGATTACCGGGTGAACATCACCCGGCCCGAAGACCCGGTGATGGAGGGCATCCGTGACTTCGACTACAGATCCGAGCAGTACTACATGCATGTGGACCCATCGAACGAGGTTCTCGCGACCACCACCTTTTCCGGCGAGCATGCGTCCTGGATCGACGGTGTGGTGATGCCTGTCGTCTGGAAGCGGCGGCACGGCCAGGGACGTGTGTTCTACAGCTCCCTTGGTCATGTGGCGAAGGAATTCGACGTGCCGGAAATGCGCACGATCCTGAGGCGCGGCATGGTGTGGGCTGCTCGCGCCGGATAGATCCCTCCACTGTGCTTGGAGCAGCCGTTTCTCAGGCCTGACGTGGCCGCAGGGGCAGCACGTTGGACCCGTTGCCGGCCTGCGGGATCAACCGGCGCAATTCCCGCTCCAGCTCCGCCGGATGATAGGGCTTGCTGAGGATCGGGAAGCCCTCCCTGGCCGCACGCTCGACGGAATCGCTATAGCCCGTCGCCAGTAGGATCGGCATGGCAGGCCAGCGCTCCCGAACGGTCCGGGCCAGATCCAGGCCGTCCATGCCTCCAGGCATGACGAGATCGGAGAAAATGGCGTCGAACCGGGCGTCCCGCTCCAGAAACTGAATTGCATCGGGAGCGGAAGCGCAATGCTCGACCTGATGACCCTGGTCGCGCAGCAACGCGATCGCGAACTCAGCAACCTGCAAGTTGTCCTCGACGACAAGGATCCGTGAGGCTTGAAGCGAGGCTGCAGGAACTTCCACCTTTTCCTGGCCTGTCTCAACTTGGTTCTTGTGCGTTCGCTTGAGGAGAAGAATAACTGTCGTTCCGCGGCCGACCTCGCTCTTGATGTCGATCAACCCACCCGACTGTTGGACAAAGCCATAGACCTGAGCCAAGCCCAAGCCTGTCCCCCGACCTACAGGCTTCGTCGTGAAGAATGGCTCAAAAACCTTCTGTAGGACGTCAGGCGCAATGCCCGTTCCCGTGTCCCTCACCTCGATGGACACGAACTCTGCCGGACCGTCGTTATGGGAGATGGTGTTCCGGACGCAGAGCGTGAACTTTCCGCCTTTCGGCATCGCGTCACGTGCATTGGCTGCAAGATTGATGAGAACGGCCTGCAGTTGCGCAGGATCAACCTCGACGGGCCACAAGTCCTCTGCAAAGTCGATTTCAAGCGTGATGTCTCCCCGCAGGGACTGCGCCAGCATATCCCCTATTTCGCCAATCAATGCTTTCAAATCGATGACTTCAGGTTTCAGGGCCTGTCGTCGTGAGAAGGCGAGAAGCTGCGTGGTCAGCTTCCGCCCGTGCTCGACGGCATTGATGGCGTTGTCGATCAGGCGCGGAGCACGATCAGGCTTGGCGCGCCTCAACATATCGAGATTGCCCATCACGACTGTCAGCAGGTTGTTGAAGTCGTGCGCGATGCCTCCGGTGAGTTGCCCCACTGCTTCGAGACGATGCGATTGGCGCAGTTGCTCCTCCATGCGGCGCTGTTCAGTAAGATCGATGGATGTCACAAAGATCTTGGTGACCTGACCCCGCCCGTCGAGCAGCGGAACGAGGACGGTCCGGCGGGTGACCTCGCCGACCGGGACCTTTCCGGTCACTTCGAAATCCATGATCGACTTCGTTGCAACACAGGTGCGATAATGCCTGGAAACGTGCTCGGCCGTCTCAGGGGCAAAAATCTGCTGAGGCCTCTTTCCAACGAAATCGTCACGGGTAAAGCCCAAGGACTTCAGCAGCGCAGTGTTGGCATCCTCATAAACGAAGTGATCGTTCGAATAGACGCCGATGACTGCGAGATTGAATGGAGAATACTCGAAGAGCGTGCTGTACTTGTCTCGGCTCTGCCGAAGTTCGGCCTCGGTCTCCTTCTCGTGGGTGATATCGCGCAAGGTTCCGATAACCCTTACAATCGGCTCATCCCCTTCGCGGATCGGAACGAGAGTCGTCATCCAAACACCCTGACGTGCAGGGAAGATGTGACTCTGCTCGTAGACCATCAAGCGTCCGGATGTCAGGCAATCCCGCACACGCGCCTCAAGAACCGGCCATTGGTTGGCAGGCAGGATATCTCTTAGATGCCGTCCAACAACGTCGGCAGAGGGTTTGCCGACAAGCTGCTCTACCACAGGATTGCATGCTTCGATCACAATGCTCCCATGGGACGAGAGTTTGAAGACGAAGACACCGTCGGCGCTGAACTTGAAGACGCCGGCATAGAGCGCCTCACGCTCGGCAAGAGCCGTCTGGCTCTCGCGAAGGCTCGCATTGGCCAGTTCGAGTTCTCGCGTCCGCTCCTCGACCCGAAGCGCCAGGCTTTCCTTGACCACCTTAAGACGGTCGTAAGCCTCATCGCGTTCAACCTTCTGCCTGCGCAGAACCTCCCGGGTGCTTTCAAGCGCATGGCGCAGCACAGAGGTTTCTCTGAACTCGACTCTGGTCGAACGAAGGGGTGGCGTAAGGTCGCCATCCTGAAGCGCCAGCGCATCTCTGGCCAGAGCCTCAACCGGACTGGTGATGCGCCGGGTCACGTGAAACGCCAGGGCCGCACCCAATGCAAGCAGCACGCCGCCAGCAGCCATGAGGGCAAGGGCAAGATCGCGTTCACCGGCATCGAACTCCGCGTTCGGAAGAGCCACGATCGTCGACCAGCCAGAAGCGGGGGATCGGGACAGGGCCAGAACCATGGCCTCTCCATCGAGGGATGTGCCTTCGAACACCCCCTGCTCCACGCCCGACTGCACACGCAGCACATTGTCGCTGGTCGCAGGTTTGCCGACGAACGGCTCCGGATTGCGGGACCGTGCCACGATGATCCCATTCCGGTCCACGATCGCGCCAATCCAGGTGGGCGGCAGGCGCTGGTCGGAGAGAATACGCCCGACAACTGCCGCCGGCATGATGACGGAAACGTACCGCGGCGAGCCGTCATCGAGGATCACGAGCGTATCGACACCAACAGTCGGCTGCTTCGCGACCACGCCTGTGAAGAGATTGCTGACCCTCACCTGCCCGGGAGTGATGCCCTTCCAGTGATCCTGCCCCCGCAGCTCGGGCAGGGCCGAACCGGGTGGCAAGCGGGTGTTGACCACCTGCCGCCCCGGTTCCTCTACCACGACCCAGGCATCCGGCAGGCGGGTTGCCCGACGTGCGAGGGTATCGAAGGCCGCATAATCCTTGGTCTGGAGGATGGGCGAGGCGGCCAAAGCCCATAAAAGCGCGTCTGCCTGCCCAAATTGACGATCCAGGACCAGCGACAGGGCGCGCCCCGTCTCCAGCAGATGCTTCTGGATTTCCTGACGGTCCCGGTAATACCCGTATAGAGAGCTACGGCCGCGGCAGCGAAAGCGGGCACCAGCAGGATGAAGACGATGAGGAGAAGGCGCACCCGCAAGGACGGCAGGCGGAGCTTGCTCGCCTGCGGCTCGATCTTCGGCTTGAGATCCTGCCCGTGAACCACACCCGGCCCTATAACAATATTGCAATATCTAGCTATCTTTAGGGCAATATGATTTATCGGTCGAGCCTACAAATGATTGGCCGTTAACAAATACAGCTGGGTACACCTTCAACCTTCCTAAACACATGAAAATACAAGCTTTGGGAAGTAGGAATGGCTGGGGCGCCAGGATTCGAACCTGGGAATGGCGGTACCAAAAACCGCTGCCTTACCGCTTGGCGACGCCCCAATAGGTGTGGCGTGTACATAATCGGGTCAAACGCGGCTGGCAACACCGTTTTGCAGATGGTTCAATCCTTGGAGAAGGCGCAAATCTCCCCTTGCGGCGCTCCCCCCTCACCGCTATAAGACCGGCCTTCCCGAGAATTTCTCGGTGTCGGAGTGTAGCGCAGTCTGGTAGCGCACCACGTTCGGGACGTGGGGGTCGCAGGTTCAAATCCTGCCACTCCGACCATTCTTCTCCCGCAGAATCCACGACAGCATTTCAGCGTAGATTATCGGGCCAGACTCGAGGATCGACTGTGGTCCTCAAGCCTGGCTTGGCTTTGCGCCGCCTCAATGCGTCGAGAAGCGCCCGTCTTCCTGGTAGGTCTCGTAATGCAGGGTCTGGGCCGGGATCGCCTCGAGCTGACGCGGGGCCCTCGGCCACTCCTGCGGAACCTCGTTGGTCTGAGGCATGTAGCGAGGGCGGAAGCGCAGGTCGACGAGGCTTCGCAGCTCGGGGGCTGCCAGATCCAGCACATTGGCATCCCGCCACCGGCGGTGCAGCCTGGTCTTGCCGGTCATCCGGCCCCAGAACCCTGGGGCCTCTTCCTCGACCTGCAATACAATGCGCCCGGTCCAAGTCTTGCGCAGATTAAAACGCCCAGTCAGAGCCATCTCACGCTCCTCAACTCTTTCAATCACTTTAAAATCTGAACGCCAAAGCTGCGGCTGCTTAAGCTTTCAAGCCAGGCAATCCGCGGCTCCGGCGCTCGGTTGAATCCATTCCTCTAGCCAATGCCTTTGTGAACCAAGGGTTCCGGCTCACATATCTATGAACCACCGATGTCGCACCAACGATGTGCGTCAGGGCACAAGCGGTTGCCTGAGAAAGTAAATGGGTGAGGCTCGCAAGAATTCAGGAGGAGAAGCAATCAAAATTGCGGGAGAAAAGTGGCTGCTGGCTCTGAAATATTTCAGCTAAAACAGAATGCTTTTGAGGCTTCAGGCCCGGCGCGGCTTGGACGATAGATCGACGGTGACGAGTTGCCCGGTCTTGGGATCGAGGATGGTCATGAAGGCCTCCTGTTGTGTTGGCGTATGAGAAACGCCGCAAGGCCTTGGTGGATCAAACCGCTCTGCGAACGTGGTAAGCAATTCGTTACTGCAAGCTGCGCCTTAAAGGCTGGGAACATGCCGCACGAGCTTGTATCCGGTTGCTCCCTCCTCGGCTGATCGGCCGTGCCGATCGCCCCTCCCACAATTCCGGAGACTGACCGATGAATACAACTCATCTCGAAACCGTTTGGACGCCACGCCTTCTCAGCGTCCTGCGCATCGTCGCAGCGCTCATCTTCATGGCGCACGGCACGCAGAAGCTGCTTGGGTTCCCTGCCTCTCCCAATCCTGCTCCTGTGGCGTTCAGCCTGCCCTGGATCGCCGGCGTGCTCGAGCTTGTCGGCGGCGCTCTGCTGATCCCAGGCCTTTTCGTGCGGCCCGTGGCGTTCGTCCTCTCCGGCCTGATGGCCTTCGCCTATTGGCTCGCCCATGCACCGCGCAGCCCCTTCCCTGTCCTGAATGGCGGCGATGCTGCGATCCTCTACTGCTTCGTGTTCCTGTTCCTCGCTGCAGCCGGCGGCGGAGCCTGGAGCCTGGATCGCACTTTGCGCAGGGCCTGAGCCTTCAACGACAGGTGAGAGGCCGCAGCCTCTCACCTACTCTGACTTCGTGCCGGCAGGCCGGCGCAGGCGCTCGTCCTCCACCTCGACGCGAAGCGTGTGGTCGCTCCCATCATCGTCGGTGTCGTCGAGTGGAATCGGCATGAGATCCGTGATGAGCCCGGTTGTGGTCGAAGCTGCGGCGCCGATGGGTGGAGCCGGTGCTTCGTCGAGGCGCCTCGTCTCTTCACCCGTCTCGACTTCGCCCTCGTCATCGAGAATGTTGACCACCCGGTCCATCTGGGCTTCGTCCACCTTTACGGTCACGAGTGCCCCGCCTTGGCGAATGCCGTCGGCATAGGTATGTGCCTCCTCGTCCGTGAGCCCGGCATCGGCCAGAGCGCCCGCAAGACCGCCTACGGCTGCACCGGCACCGGCGCCCACCAGGGTCGAGACGATCCAACCGGCCGCGATCACAGGCCCAAACCCCGGAATGGCAACTGTGCCGAGCCCCGCCAGAAGGCCAGCGCCGGCTCCCGCAACGGTTCCGGCCGCCGCTGTGGCGCCGGCGAAGGGGTGGGATGCCTCATTCGAGTCGAACGACCGTGACGCATGGTGCGTGTAGGCATCGTTGAAGTTGTTGGACACGAGGCTGATCTCGAAATCCGGCATCCGGGCTGCCTCGAGCCGCTGCACCGCCCGTGCGGCCTCCTCGTAGGTGTCGAAGAAGGCGGTAATCCTGCGCTCGGCCATGGCAGCCCTCCAGTCGTTTGCCTGTGCGAGGCTAATGAGCGGCCAGGGGAGCGGTTCCCTGCGCGGCCATGACACCTTTCAGCCGGCTCAACTCGCTGATATGCTCAAGCAAAAGGTACCCGAAAAGGGTGTATTGGGGGCTTCCCGTCATGAGACATATTCACCTCGACGATGGCTTGCGGCTGCGTTTTCCCGGCCGCAGCGAAGATTTCGACCAGGGTGTCGAGATTGGCATGATTGCCGTTCTGATGGACCAGGATACTCCTGAGTTCTCGCGCTGGATCGCCCGTTCCAACCTCAGCCAGGTTCAGGCCATCGCCAAGCAGATGGGCTACCGCATCGAGGAAGGCAGCGGCGACGAGGAATGGGTGGACGTCACCTTCCTCCACGCCAGCGTCAAGGCCCGCCCGAAGCTCAAGCTGGTGCACTCGGTCGGCTGACCGCCGCCCCAGTTTCCCGATCCTCTACCCGAAAAAGAAGAAGCCGCCCGAAGGCGGCTTCAGAAGGCGTTCGTTTGAAGCCCGATCAGGCCTTGCTGCCGCGACGGGTCACGGACCACGCGGCCTGCATGAGAGCCACGGCCAGGGCGGTCTTGACGATGGTGGCGGCCACGAACGGGGCTGCGCCGACCGTCCAGGCCTTGGCGAAGGGCATCACCACCGACAGCTGAGCCAAGCCGAAGGCGAAGATCACCGCATGGCCGATGCTCATCATCACGATGACGCGCAGGAGCGAGCGGTCCCAGCCGCGCTCGGCCATGAAGCCCATCACGAGAGCCGCGGCCACGAAGCCGAACAGGAAGCCGCCTGTCGGGCCCATCAGGTAACCGATGCCGGCCGTCGGGCCTGCGAAGACAGGCATGCCCATGGCGCCCTCGGCGAGATAAAGGGCGACGGTCGCGCCGCCGAGGCGCCAGCCATAGGACGCGCCGATCATCAGCACGACCAGGGTCTGCAGCGTCATCGGGACGAAGGGCAGCGGCACCTGGACCTTGGCCGAAATGGTGAGAAGCGCCGTGCCGACAACCATCAGCACGATGGCGCGAAGCGCAGCGAAGCGGGCATCGTCCCGTGACGGCCAGAGCAGGCCGACGAGGGTCGAGGGAGAAGACAGCGAAGGGGCGCTGGTCGTCATACAGGGAATCTCCAGGTCATTCCGCCATGCGCGGCGGCTCATGAAGCCTTATAGGAGGGTCCGCCCCCTGCCTCAAGCCGCCGCGTCGAGCATTCGCCGCAGCTGTGGACACCCTTTAGTTCAAGCCGGGACCTGGAAAACCGGGTCCATTTTTCGGCACGATGCGCTAGGAAGGGCCGGATGTTCCGATCGAAGCGGCAAGGATCTCCGATGGCAGACGACCTCACCTTCGACACCCGCCCTCCGGCCCGAGCCGCGGAATGCGTACGGGTGAGCCCGCTCGTCCGCCGAATCGTCGCCAGCAATCCAGGTCCCATCACGTTTACGGGCACCTGCAGCTACATCGTCGGCACTGGGAATGTCGCCATCGTCGATCCTGGACCCGATCTGCCGGGCCATGTGGAGGCGCTGCTCAACGCCGTGCGGGGCGAGACGGTGACCCACATCCTCGTGACCCATACCCACAAGGACCATTCGCCGGCGGCCGCCGCCATCAAGGCCGCTACGGGAGCCATCATCGTCGGCTGCGCTCCCCATTACAGCGCCCGGCCCCTGTTCACCGGCGAGGTCAACACGCTGGAGGCGAGCTCCGATAAGGATTACGCGCCCGATCAGGAACTCCATGAAGGCGATTCCGTCGAGGGACACGGCTGGACCCTGGAGGCTCTCGCCACCCCTGGTCACATGGCGAACCACCTCGCCTTCGCGCTGCCCGAAGAGAAGGCTCTGTTCTCCGGCGATCACGTGATGGCGTGGTCCACCACCGTTGTCGCTCCGCCCGACGGATCCATGAGCGCGTTCATGGCCTCCCTCGACAAGCTCAGGGGGCGAGAGGAGACCGTCTACTGGCCGGGCCATGGCGGGCCGGTGCAGGAGCCGCAGCGCTTCGTGCGTGCGCTCATCCATCACCGCCGCCAGCGCGAGGCTTCGATCCTCAACCGGCTGAGGGCCGGCGACCGGACAATCCCTGAGATCGTGGCCGCCATCTATCAGGGCCTGAACCCGGCCCTGGTAGGCGCCGCCGGCCTGTCGGTCTTCGCCCATCTGGAGGATCTGGTCGCGAAGGGACAGGCTGCCGTCGAGGGCCTTCCTGCCCTCGACAGCGAGTATCGCCCCGCCTGATCAGCGCACGGCGATCGCGAGGTTTGAGGCTTCTTCGAGAAAGTCGCGAATGTGTTCCGCGTTGGCGCCCAGATCATGATTGCCGAAGCGTGAGGCCGAGCGGATATCGATGCGCGTGCCGTCGATACGCGGGCGGACCCGCACCGTGATGTCGTAGGGCACCCTGAGGATCAGCGAGCGGTCGATTGCCTCGAGGCGTCCGAGGCCGATGCGTCCGCCCGGCGGCACTGCCTCGATCACGCGCCATCCGATATTCTCGGCCGCCTTGCGAATGAGGGCATAAGCCTCCTCGGGTCCAATGTCGAGGGTGAGCGGCGCGATCTGAACATAGGAGGCCCGCTGCATCTCTCGCGCTTCCGGCGGCACATCCGGAGGAACGCGCCCATCGCGCGCCTCGAGGGCCGCCCGCGAACGGGAGAAGCCCGGCGGGTCGTCCGTGTCGGTGGTCACGTCGGCAATCGCCGGCAGGGTAGCGGCCTTGAGCGCCATGAAGCCCGGATACGCGAGAACCAGCGTGGCGACGATCAATCCCTTGATCGCGCTGCCCAGACCCCGCCGCCCCTCCTGCCAGATGCGGATGAAGCCGGCGAGCGCGCACAGAACCGCCACAAGAGCAACCGCGATGCCTGCCCCAAGGACGACGAAGCCGGATTGGTAATCGATTCGGCCGAAGCGGATCAGCAGCACCGCCAGGATGGTCACGGCGAGCGCGAACCATGCCAGCGTGGGAGACCACTTCGCCGGTCGCGAGTAAGGTTCTTCGATGATGAGGCGACGCATCAGGTGGTCTTACAAATCTCTTTGAGCGCGCGCCACTGCTCATCTGAGAGCAGAGGCGCGCCGGGGCGGGACGGCACCTGTTTTTCCAAAGCTTTCAGCCGGTGATCGGTGACGGGGTGGGTGGAGAGAAAAGCCGGGACCTCGAAATCGTTCCCCTCGTCATCGTCATGCTTGTCCTCGATCCGCTTGAGGAGCAGGGCCATGGGATGGGCAGGACGCCCGAGCGCCGTCATGGTGCGCCCCGCGAAGGCGTCGGCGGCCATCTCCGCCTCTCGGGAATAGGCGCTGTCCACGAGGTAGCGGCTGACGACAACGATGGCGCCGCCCCCGGTGACGTCGCCCAGCAGCAGGCCGAGGAGATAGGACGTGCCGCCCGCCTGGATCAGCTTGCGCAACCCATCCCTGTGCGCGGCATGGCCGATCTCATGGGCCAGCACGCCGGCGATCTCGTCCACGAATTTCGCCTCGTCGAGAAGCGCCTTGAACAGATAGATCCGCCCGCCCGGCAGGGCGACGGCGTTCGGCACCTTCGATTCCAGCACCGCCACGTCGATGTCGACCGGAAGACCCTGGGCTCCGCGCAATTGTGCGACGAGGGTTTCGAGCGCCGTGAGGCCGCGCGGATCCTTGCAGATCTTGCCGCTGAAGATCGTGCGGATCTGGTTGTCGACTGCCGTGCCGAGGCGGCGCTCGTAGGACGCTGGGATCAGCGGCGTCAGCCTCTCCGCCAGAATGGGGAGCAGGAAGAAGACGCAGAACAGGATCGAGAGCGCCGCCGCCGCGGACCAGAACAGGATCCGGCCCGTCCTCTCCCGGTGAGCGATGTCATCGAGGTGCAGGCAATGCTGCCTGATCGCCGCCTGCGTTTGCTCATCGGCGATGTCGAGACGGGCCAGGGAGGATGCCCCTTCGCGCGTCAGCCGCAGAAGGCTGTCAGGAGCATCGCGTCTCCTGACTTCGGCCACGGGCCAGGAGGCTACACGCTCGGAATCGTCGTGGATATCAAGGGAGGATGCGGTGACCTTGATCGAAACCGTTCTGCGACGGGCGCTCTCGCCGTCATAGAACACCGCATCCGCCATCGCTGACCCTCATATGCCGACATTGAAATCGAGCGCGTCGGCCAATCCCTCTCCGAGAACGCCCGCCGGCAGTCCGGCGGCCACCGCGGCATCCATCGCCTGCAGGTTGGTCACCGTCGTGGAGGTCACGATGGCAGCCCACAGGCCACGTCCGAGGAAATAGCGCTGAAGAACGCCGAGACCAAGCAAGGCGATCAGATAGCCGATGACGGTCAGAACGCCAATTGCGAACCACGTCCAGGAAAACTCCTCCATCTCGGCGACAACGCTGGCAAAGACCGACGAGAACAGGAAAAGGATCGCGCCGACCAGAAGGCCGAACGCAATCAGGAAGCCCAGGGAAGAGAAGATCAGCTTGAAGATCAGTCCGTAATACGTCCCTGCTCGGAAGCTGCTGGCCGCGGTGACGTCGCCAAAGCGCAGACCGTCGATATGCCAGCGGGTGAAAATCGCCATCGCCAACGGCACAAGTGCCACGATGAGCAGACCGACGAGAACCGCGAGGCCCCGCAAGGCGGGCTTACCGCTCCCTGTGGCAATGTCGGAAGCGACGAGGATGAAAAGGGAAAAAGCCAGAAGAACGAGCCCGAGCGCCCAGACCCACCAACCTCGCTTGAACAGGGACCAGCCGGTTCCGACGAAGCCGCCTTGAATGCTGCCGAAATAGGTGTGGCGCATCCGGTAGCGCTCGAGGGAGGCCATGGCCCATGGCAAGGCGAGGCCAAGCGTCAGGAGAGTCGCGAGATCCCACAGAATGGCCCGCACGGCATACGCCCAGCCCGAGCCTTTCATCCAGAAGCGAACGCCCCGGAAGATCGTTCGGCTCGCACGGTACTTGCGGGCGCGGTAGGTGCCGAAATGGGCCAGCACATACATGATGACCACAAGCGGCACGCTGGCGAAGGCGACCTGTTCTTCGAGGATGATGCCCAGAATACCATAGGCAATGTAGAGGGGGACGAGAACGGCCAACGCGATGAGGAAGCCGATCAGCAGCTCCTTCGCCGTGCCGGTATATTCGAAAGCCTCCCCGTCGATCTGCGTATTCGCCCAGAGGTGCCGCCGCAGCTTCGTGATCAGCCAGAAACGATAGAACCCGAAGGTCGGGATCTGAAAAAGGCTTCCCGTGATCAGAAGCCTGAGGAAGTCCCCGCCCCTGCCTGAAAAGGACATGGACGCATTGTGCGAAATGGGCTGTTCCAAGGGCAGATCGGTGGACAGTGAGGCGGTCATGGATGAGGCTCGATGATGGTCCCTCAAGTTCTACCACATGGATGGAATATTGAAACATGCGACTTGATGAGACCTCTCCTTTTGCTCCACCGGAAAGGTGCGGGAGAAGTGCCGACCGAGCAGGCTGCGAGGGTGACGGCGGGAATGGTTTCACTATAAACTATCCGCCCTGTACCTGGAGTATAAACCCTTGACGTCCTCTTCCTCGGCCTCTGCCGAGATCAACGCTGCCGATCCTCTGCGGATCTGGTTCCGGATCATCCGCCTGAACCGGCGGGCAACCAATGCGGTCGCGGCGGAACTGAAGGCGCTCGGCTTGTCGATCCCCCAGTTCGACCTGCTGTCCACCCTCACGGAGCGCGAGGGCTTAAGCCAGCAGGAACTGGCGGAACGGCTCTATGTCACCAAGGGCAATGTCTCGGGCCTGCTCGACCGCATGGTCGAGGCCGGCCTCGTGGAGCGGCGCGCGATCCCGGGCGACCGGCGCTCCAATGCCCTCCATCTCACCCCCAAGGGGCGCGACCTCGCCAACCAGGGGATCGCGGCTCAGCGCTCCTATGTGATGCGGACCCTCGGAACGCTCCCACCGCAGGATCTCGGCGAGCTGGAGCGGATCGTTCTGGCCTGGCGCGATCGGGCGCGCGCCGACGAGGATTCTTCGCCCGCCAAACAGCGGTAGCAACAGCGATGTTCGACGCGGTGGCATTCGCGGGCGGCGGCAACCGCTGCTACTGGCAGGGAGGCTTCTGGGAGGCCGCAGCGCCCCTGCTCGGATTGAAGCCGGAGATCGTGGTCGGCGTGAGCGCGGGCGCGTGGTCCGCCTGCTACAGCCTTCTCGGTCTCGGCCGGAAAGTGAACGAGATGGTGGCCGAAGGCTGCAGCCTCGGGCGCCGCAATTTCGAATGGCGCGCCTGGCGCAGCGAGGGCTCGCCCTGGCCGGTCTCCTTCATGTACCGCAGCCTGATCGAGAGCATCATCGACGAGACGGCCCTGGAGCACCTGAAGCAAGGCCCCGGCGTCCTCATCGGCCTTGCCCGCAAGCCCCGCCGCCTGCCCCTGTCGCTCGCCATTCCGCTGGGCATCGCCACCTATCAGATCGAGAAGACATGGCGCGCGCCGGTCCACCCGAGGGGCGGCCGCGCCCTCGGCTTTCGCCCGGAATTCGTGCGCGTGCAGGACCTTGCATCTCCGGCTGAACTCTCGGCAGTCCTGATGGCGAGCGCCAGCGTGCCGCCCTTCATGCCGGTCGGCCGCATCGGCGACATGGCGGCTCTCGACGGCGGCCTCGTCGACAACGTGCCGACGGAGCCCCTGCTCCCGGTCGAGGCGCAGGGCGGCAAGACCCTGGTGATCCTCTCCCGCCTCTACCGCGCCGTTCCTCCGGTGAGGGGCCGCACCTACGTCCAGCCGTCCCAGCCGGTCCCGATCGGACAGTTCGACATCACCAACCCGGCCGGGATCCGCAAGGCCTACGAGATGGGCCTGAGGGACGGCGAGAGCTTTGCAAAAGGTGTGGCTGCGCACAGCTTGTGAAGAAGCGCGTCTGTAGAACCTGCCCAGGTGACGCAACGACAAGACGGGAAGTATTCATGCCTCGGATGGCGGGAATACTCCAGCGTTAAGGGTTGATTCACCTTGAGGCATGCATCTGCAGCCAAGCCAACACATGATCACTGGTCTGCCCCAAAGCGGTCACAGCCCTGGAGATCATAAGGGCAGGTTGCAGAGACAGCCTGTGTTTTCCAGAGAGGATCCATGACCCAGCACGCTTCAAGCCGAGACGCCCGCTCAGGCCAACAGAATGCCGCCCAGTCCATTCCGGCCTTCAAGGCCGTCGCCCTGCCGGCTCTCGCCGCCGCCGTTCAGGCCGCCAAGCTGCAGCAGAACCGCCCGAAGGTCTCCGAGCTTCCCGCCTTCCTGCGCAAGGAAGCCATGCTGGGCCAGTAACCTAAAGCGTAAAAGAGCGCCCCTCGGGCGCTCTTTTCGTATCGGATCCCGCTATTGTGCGGCCTTACCGGACGATGACCTTCGTGTTCACCGGCACCCGGTTGTACAGGTCGATCACGTCGATGTTGCGCATGCGGATGCAGCCCGACGAGACGGCAAAGCCGATCTTCTCCGGCTCGTTGGTGCCGTGGATGCGGTAGAGGGTGTCCTTGTTGCCCTCGTAGAGATAGAGCGCGCGAGCGCCGAGCGGATTGCTCGGGCCGCCCTTGGTGTATTGGACATGCGGCCAGCGTGCCTTCATCTCGGCCGGCGGGTTCCAGTCCGGCCACTCGGCCTTGCGGGCGATGGTGGAGGTGCCGGTCCAGCCATAGGCCTCGTCGCCGACCGCCACGCCGTAGCGGATCGCCTTCCTGTTGGGCTGCACGAGATAGAGCTGACGCTCCTTCGTATCGACCACGATGGTGCCCGGCGCCTCGCCGGTCGGATCGTCGATGATGTAGCGGCCGAAGCGCGGATCCTCCTCGGCCTTCGGGATCTGCGCCATCCACTCGGCATCGCGCGACGAAACCTGAGGGTCGGGAACGCCCTTGTAGTTGCAGCCGGCCAAAGCCGCCATCATTGCCAAAAGAAGGGGCAGACGAAAAAGACGCATCGTGCAAAGCTCTGAGGACTCAGCGGAACTGAGGCGAAGGGTGGTTTCGGGCGGGTTTATAGACCGGGAGGTCGTCGAGGCGAATCGAAACACACCATGGCACGGCTCCGCTCCAGAATGTGTTGCATCGCAACAACATAGACAGATCCAAATGACGCTGCGACAGTGGCAGCGATCCTTATCCAAGAAAAATCCATGTCCACACTTTACATCGCTCACCCGGCTTGCCTCGACCATCAGACGCCCTTCGGCCATCCCGAGCGCCCGGATCGCATCCGCGCCATCGAGCGCGCTCTTGAGAAGGAGCGCTTCACGACGCTCATCCGCGAGCAGGCGCCGATGGCCGAGATGGACAGCCTCGCCCTCGCCCATCCGGAAGACCACATCCTGCGCCTGCGCGACATCAGCCCGCGGGAAGGGATCGTCCGCATCGATGAGGACACTGTGATGTCGCCCGGCACCTACGAGGCGGCCCTGCGGGGCGCCGGCGGGGCGGTGCTCGCCGTCGACGAGGTGATGACCGGCAAGGTGAGGAACGCCTTCGTGGCCATGCGCCCGCCGGGGCACCATGCCGAGCGCATCCGCGCCATGGGCTTCTGCTTCTTCAACAACGCGGCGATCGCGGCCCGCCATGCGCAGAAGAAGCACGGCGCCGAGCGCGTGGCGATCTTCGACTGGGACGTGCACCACGGCAACGGCACCCAGGACATCTTCTGGTCGGACGAGACCGTCCTGTATTGCTCGACCCACGAGGCGCCGCTCTATCCCGGCACCGGCGCGCTGTCCGAGACGGGCGAGCACGGCACCATCGTCAATGCGCCCTTGAGCGCCGGCGAAGGGAGCGATGCCTTCCGCGAGGCGGTGGACAATGTCATCGCGCCGCGCATCGACAGCTTCGCGCCCGACCTCATCATCATCTCGGCGGGCTTCGATGCCCATTGGCGCGATCCGCTCGCCAGCCTGAACCTCACGGAATCGGATTTCGCCTGGGCGACGCAGAAGCTGATGGATCTCGCCGACCGCCATTGCGGCCAGCGGATCGTCTCGGTTCTCGAAGGCGGCTACGACCTGGAGGGCCTCGCGAAGTCCGCAGCCTTCCACCTCGATGCGCTCATGGGGCGGGAGGTGGGCGCATAGACGGCATCCGGAGAACCATCCACGTCATGGCCGGGCTTGTCCCGGTTATCCCGATGCTGTGAAGCTTCGTGCTTCAACGAATCGAGATCACCGGCACGAGGCCGGTGATGACCAGGAGGTTGAGACGCCCGCCTCAACCCTCGATCGGCTCCTGCCCCAGCAACTCGATCCCGAAGCCGGAGAGCCCGACATAGGAGCGGCTCGACGTGGCGAGGTTGCGGATGGACACGACGCCGAGATCGCGCAGGATCTGCGCGCCGAGGCCGATCTCGCGCCATTGGCTCGAGCGCATGGCCTCCGATTCCGTCTCTTCGGTTTCGGCAAAGGACGTGATCGGAACTCCCGCCGTGCCGTCGCGCAGGTAGACGAGGACGCCCCTGCCCTCCTTCACGAAGCGCTGCAGGGAAGCGTTCACCGCCTTGCCGCCTTCGAACACGTCGGTGAGCGCATTGGCGCGGTGCAGGCGCACGGGAATGTTCGTGCCGTCGCCGATACGACCATGCACGAGAGCGATGTGCTGCACGCTGTCGAAAGGCGTCGAATAGGCATAGCCGGTGAACGAGCCCCATTGCGTCTCCACCGGGAAGGTGGCGATGCGCTCCACGAGCTTTTCCCGCGCCTGGCGATAGGCGATGAGATCGGCGACCGAGATGCGCTTGAGTTTGTGCGTTTCGGCGAAGGCATCGATCTGCCGGCCCTTCATCACCGTGCCGTCGTCGTTGGCCAGTTCACAGATCACGCCCACCGGCGGCAGGTTGGCGAGCTTGCACAGATCGACCGCGGCCTCCGTGTGGCCCGAGCGCATGAGCACCCCGCCATCCTTGGCGATGAGCGGAAAGACGTGGCCGGGACGCACGAAATCGGTTGCGCCCATGTTGTTGTTGGCGAGCGCCCGCACGGTGTTGGAGCGCTGCTCGGCGGAGATGCCGGTGGTCAGGCCGTGCTTCACGTCGACGGTCACCGTGAACGCGGTGCCCAGCGGCGCGTCGTTCGAGGCCACCATCGGGTCGAGGCGCAGGCGGCGGGCTTCCGCGGCGGTCAGCGGCGCGCAGACGATGCCGCAGGTGTTGCGGATGATGAAGGCCATCTTCTCCGGCGTGCACAGGGAGGCGGCGACGATGAGATCTCCCTCGTTCTCGCGGTCGTCGTCGTCCGTGACGATAACGATCTCGCCGCGGGCGAAAGCCTCGATGGCATCGGTGACGGAATTGGGCATCAGGGCCTCCTTGGCGGCCGGGGGCAGGAAGTCGTTGGGCGTGACGGCGCCACGGGTTTCACGGGCGATCAAATCCGCCGTGTCCCGCGAGAGCCAAGCCTGTTCGGAGTTGCACATCTGGGTGATGGCACCGGGGGTGACGCCGATCCGCCGCGCGAATTCCACGCGCGACACGCCGTTACGGGTGAGCCACTCAGCCAGTTTCATGCCGGTGGCTTAGCTCAACAGGCGATTTTAGTAAAACTAAAATCTGCAATCTTGCCCTTGCAGAATTGCTTTAGCTGAAGGGCGACCAGCTCTCCTCCCCACAAGGGGGAAGGAAACATAGGGCGCGTTTGAGACTCACGCCCCGAACGGCCAGGCTGCGCTCTGCCCCACCTGCCCCCGGTGGCGGAGGACGTGGTCGGCCAGGACGCAGGCGACCATGGCCTCGCCCACCGGCACGGCCCGGATGCCGACGCAGGGGTCGTGGCGGCCTTTGGTCATCACCTCGGCCTCGGCGCCGGAGCGGGTCACGCTGGCGCGGGGGGTGAGGATCGAGGAGGTGGGTTTTACGGCGAAACGGCAGACCACGGGCTGGCCTGTCGAGATGCCGCCGAGCACGCCGCCGGCGTGGTTCGACAGGAAGGTGGGCGCGCCGCCGTTGCCCGGACGCATCTCGTCAGCATTGTCCTCGCCGCGCAGGGCCGCTGCGGCAAAGCCATCGCCGATCTCCACGCCCTTGACGGCATTGATCGACATGAGCGCCGAGGCGAGGTCGGAATCGAGCTTGCCGTAGATGGGAGCACCAAGACCCGGCGGCACGCCTTCGGCCACGATCTCGATGACGGCCCCGATGGAGGAGCCGGCCTTGCGCAGGCCGTCGAGATATTCCTCGTAGAATTGAGCCGCCTTCGCGTCAGGGCAGAAGAATGGGTTGCGGGCAACCTCGTCCCAATCCCAGTTGCCGCGGTCGATGGCTTGCGGGCCCATCTGCACGAGGGCGCCCCGGATAGTGATTCCGGCGAGCACCTTGCGGGCAACGGCCCCGGCGGCGACCCGAGCCGCCGTCTCGCGGGCCGAGGAGCGGCCCCCGCCGCGATAGTCGCGGATGCCGTATTTCACGTCGTAGGTGAAATCGGCGTGCCCCGGACGGTAGGAGTTCTTGATCTCGGAGTAATCCTTGGAGCGCTGGTCCACGTTCTCGATCAACAGCGCGATCGGCGTGCCGGTCGTGACCTGCTGCCCGGTGCGCTCGTCCGTGAACACGCCCGAGAGGATCTTGACCTGGTCCGGCTCCTGGCGCTGGGTGGTGAAGCGCGACTGCCCCGGCCGGCGCCGGTCGAGCTCCGCCTGGATCTCGGCTGCTTCCAGCGGGATCATGGGCGGGCAGCCATCGACCACGCAGCCGAGGGCCGGTCCATGGCTCTCGCCGAAGGTGGTGACGCGGAACAGGTGACCGAAGGTGTTGTGGGACATGACGCTTCTTCAGGGTTCAAGGCGTCATAAAACCAAAGCGCCCCGGTGTCACGCTCAGGTCTGGAATGAACCGATATCAAACAGCCAGCACCTTCGGGCCCGCAGCCTGTGAGCTGCGAGCCTGAAGGTTGATCGAGGGTGGCGCGTCGGGCAGCCCGGCTCGATGATGTGTGGTGAAGGTGAGAGCCGAACTGCTCGTCACGCGCGGTTCTTTTCAGGTGGACCTGACAGAGCCAGAA
>JAESFL010000412.1_pt1 | contig 32037 bp, 29 predicted proteins | sample 9269401 | NCBI WGS metagenome assembly JAESFL01 (sample SAMN14506025, study PRJNA617098) | algae metagenome | isolation source: Gloeocapsa sp. UFS-A4-WI-NPMV-4B04 and co-occurring heterotrophs from desert... | place: USA: Utah | collected 2006-10-01 | reverse complement strand
AGGCGCGGACGTTCGACGCGCTTTGGCGAGCGGTCGGTGACATCTGCGATTTGTTTGAGCCGCAAGAATGTTGGACCTACCTCAAAGCTGCCGGCTATGCGTCCGTTTAACCGTCCGATGCTCTAGCTTGCCATTCCTCAGCACGTCCCCGTTGATGAAGCCCTTCTGCCCCACCAGATGCCATCAACCTCTTCTTGGTGATGCCTTATACCGATCGGCCCTAATCCTCATGTATTAGCCCAGTCGCGCCGGCCGATCGACATGACATGCGCCCGGCTGGAAACCCGCAATGAGTCACCCTTCACCCCGACTGGTACTATAGATTGGCTCATTGTACCGGTCTCAGCACCGCTCCGTTCGACCGGCCCCAGCAAACGGGAGGAGTTCATTTGACTTGTGCTGCAATTCGTCAACCTATGCGTCAGACAGTAAATCAGCTCCACTCCAAGTCAGCTATATTAAGAAGTCGAGATATCGTAGAACTAACCAATAGCGGGGTCAATGATTGCGAGGAGAACGCGCCTGCCACAGCACATGCTGGTAGACACTAGCGTTCAGCGCCAATTCCTCCTCGCCGTAGTCATGCTGTAGGCGGCGGCAGACAATACTGACACCTCAGACAGTCATGACAACATCAATCTTGAGGCTAGCAGTGTTGTATGACCTATGGCGATGGCGTGGGTCTGGTCCCCGCTAAGCGGTAGGGCACTGAGTACTCCTAGCGGTCGGCAAGGTTCCAATGACCATGATCAGAGCAGATGTACTCGAGGTTCAGAAAGCGGAAGACCGCGTCAGACAGTGGACACGGCGTTTGGAGATCATTGAGGACCATGTGGCGATGCACATCGTCGAAGGCCGCTGGTTGGAAGCGAACAAAGCTCGAGAGATCGGGCAGCGCGCGTACCTTCGCTTGGCCCGTGAGGTGTCGATGGGCGCATGGTTCCGCAGCCTGCTTATGAGGACGTAATCGCCTGCTGGTATTTGATCAGCGTAGCGATTTGCGTCACCGGCCTGCTGACCCGCCGGGTGGTCGAAACATGATCATCAATGATGGAGAATTACCAGTGATCGCGCTGCCCCAATCAGATGGTACTGCCGGTTGGCAGTCCAGCATGCAGGCCATTGTCGAAGCGCTTCGCCGTCGCGAGCCGCATCCGCAGCATCAGATCATGGATGCCCTTTGCGGTCCTATGGGTCGCATCATCGCTTCGGTTGTGTCCCCACAGCCAGCCGCAGTTCCTAGCCGCTCGGCCCATAGAGGGAAAAGGTAGGGTTGCTAGACTCGCATGAACTCGGGCTGCTGGGGTGAACCTAAGGACCTGCCGATGTTGCTGCGGGCAAGCTCACCTGTCGCAAGTGGAAGGTGCGGCGGCGTGTGGCCTCACCGGGATTTTGGACCGAGTTCAGTGAGACTACTGCATGGTGGCTGTTGTGGGTAGCTGCCGCGCGATGGCCTGCAGGGTCTCAGGTGCGGGAGGCCGGTAGCCCAAGGAGGAGTGCGGCCGGACACGATTGTAGATCCTATGCAGGTCCCGATCTGGGGCGGAAAGTCGAACCTGCTTCGACCGATCTGCACGGAGACCTGTCATGGCAACCTCTTCCACCCAGGACTGCTACATCGCTCTCGAGCTAAGCCGCTCCAAGTGGCTCATCGGTGCCCTCCTGCCGGGTCCCTCTAAGATCACCACAACCCATGTTCCGGGTGGTGACACGACCGCTCTTCTCGATGCCCTAAACCGCCTCAGAGCACGAGCTGCCCTCGATACGAGAAGTTCGGTGGCCCTCAAGGTCTGCTACGAGGCAGGCTACGACGGCTTCTGGCTGGCGCGCTTCCTGATCAGTCACGGCATCGAAACCCACGTCCTCGATCCCGCCAGCTTCCTGGTCTCTCGCCGGGGTCGTCGCGCTAAGACAGATCGGATCGATGTTGAGGCCATGGTCCTCACTCTCAAAGCCTTCCTGCTCGGAGACCGCACTGTCTGCCGCAATGTCATCATCCCCTCGCCCGAGCAGGAGGACGCTAAGCGCCTCTCCCGTGAGCGCAGCCAGCTTGCCGCTGAGAGGACCCGCCACATCAACCGGATCCGAGGCCTCTTAGCCCTTCATGGCATCCGAGAGGTCAAAGGGCTGTGGGGTGGCGAGTGGAGCAAGGCCCTGGCTGAGCTCAGAACAGGGGATGGGCGAGAGCTTGGAGGGTATTTGCGTGCCGAGATCTCCCGCGAGTTCGAGCGCCTTCATCTCGTCCTGCAACACATACGAGCTCTCGATGCGGATCGACAGGTCGCCCTCACCGAGGAGGTCTCCCCATTCCCGCAGCGGCAGAAGGCTGGTGCCCTGATCAAGCTGGTCGGCATCGGCCCAGTGACTGCAACAGCTCTGGTCGCTGAGGTCTTCCACCGGCGCTTCCAGAGCCGGCGGCACTTGGCGTCTTATCTGGGGCTTGCTCCAACGCCGTATTCCAGCGGGGACAGCGAGAGGGACCAGGGCATCAGCAAGGCGGGCAACCAGCCCGCCCGCAGCATCCTCGTGGAACTCGCCTGGGGCTGGCTGCGCTACCAGCCAGGCAGTCGCCTGACGGCCTGGTACCAGCAGACCTTTGCTGGACGGGGCCCGCGCGGGCGGAAAGTCGGGATCGTGGCGCTAGCCCGCAAGCTGGCGATCGCCTTGTGGCGCTACGTTGAACACGGTGTTGTTCCTGAGGGAGCAGTTCTCAGCCCCAGGTTGTAGTTTGGTCCCGCCCGGTTTAAGCGTGTTCGGCAGCCGTGAATGAGATTGTGGTGCGAGGCCGCTGACCTCGACCGGATACAAGTGGATGCGTCTGCTGACGTATGGCCATCACCGCACCGGATGCGCTTGCTAATCAGTCACGGAGCTTGCCCCCGAGGAGACCATCGAATGCAGCCCCCTTGACAGATGCCTCTTCATACAAGTGGTCCCGCCATGCTCCGATCACCACCTGGGCCTCCCGTAAGCTGGAGAAGATCTCGAGCTTGAGGCACTCGTCCTGGAGCTCTGCTCGGAGACCTCCGCCTCCTTAGCTAAGCGAGCGCCAGGCTCTTGCCTTGCGCCGTCTGGATCTCGATCTGCCGCAGCTTCGCGACGATCTGCTCCGCGCTCCAGTTCTTCCGTTTCGCCATCTCCGGGTCCTTGGGTTCGGATCAAATCTCTCAGTCAACCCGGTTCAAAATCAGCCAGTCAGGTCACATATCAGCCCATTCAACACCTGTCGGTGATCGCGCCAGCAATCGCCGCCGCTCAGGCCGGAGCGGGGCATCAGATCGTCCATCAGCTCCCACACTGGGCATCACTCAGTTCGTGCCGCCGCAACGCCTGTCTTCGCCTCGATCCGCCTCGATTCGCCTCACCAAGGCAACAGCCGCATCCCTGCGCGGGTTCAAGGGCCTCAGACAGGATCTAGCGGTCTGCCGGTCGCTACCGAAAATCCGATCTCTTGATAGCAAGAGGGATGGAAGCAGTCTTCCATCACGACTATTCTCGCACAACGGCATGATCGTAGGGCCGGCCTCGACCCGCAACACGATCGTGTTGAGGATGATCAGGTTAAGGATCAAACACTTTGCCGGAGGGTACGCGAAACGCGAGCAGCTGCGGCCTTACGAGGCCCGAAACAACGTCACGAACGTCCGCCCCTTCGCGCAAGCTGCTAATGAAGCAGCTTGCGACGTCCACTTGGTGTCCACGGCGGAGCGACGACGGCACCGGCTCGAGCACCGCAAAGACGGTACATGGCGAAGGCAATGAGACGAGGGGCGCGTCACGAGGTGGCTTACCTCGACGCCGATTAGCGCATTGCGAGCGGACATCGTTGTCAGCAGGGAGATTCCGGTCACCATCATCGGCCAGACAATGCATCTTCGTTGTTCTGCCGCCGCGCGAAACACCGACCGCTTGGCTGAACTCCCCCCTTTTCCACTTGATGCCGAGCGGTGCGCCTTCACGTCGGAGCTGTCAAACGCAAGCTCTTCGGGAGCTGGCCTAGCAGCCGCCACCTTGGCGAAGATGCGCTGCCAGACGCCACTTCTGGCCCAGCGCGTGCAGCGGTTGTCGACCGCCTTCACCGCTCCATAGTCGGGCGGCACATCCCGCCAAGGTCCGCTTGTCTTCAAGGGAAATGAAGGATGCCGCTGATTAGCCGCCGATCATCGACGCGCGGCTTGCCAGGTTGATTGTGCGGCAGAAGCGTCTCCCGAGCCTCCCAGGCGTTATCCGACAGCCAGAACAGATCGTGCATGTCTTCCTCCATGCCGCTTCAGATCCAAACCAGAGGGAATCAGCCCATCGTGTCAGTTGTTTGATTGGGGTCCCGACATAAGCGCGCTGAAGGGCCAGGTTGATGGAAAAGATCACAGTGGCTTCCATCTTCAGATCTGTGCTTTCGGCTCGCCAAGTGCGAAGGGGGTCGAAGCAGGAGCATCGGCTCACACAGAGCTACTCGCAGCTCGAGATTGAGCAGAGTAGGCAAAACTTAGCTAGCACCAACAAGATCGGATTTCGCTGCTCAACATATGGTCTGTTGCGTTGAGCGAAGGATCTCGACGCCTGAAATGGAACAGACTGCCCTCATCGTGAGCGTCACCACCTGTGTCTACGCTTTGAAGGATGTCTAGCATGGCCAAGATCTTGGTTCTTTACTACTCGGCGTACGGCCATATTGAGACGATGGCTCAGGCGGTTGCGCATGGCGCTCGCTCTCTCGCCGGCACAGATGTGGTCATCAAACGCGTTGCAGAACTCGTCCCCGAGGACATCGCCCGTAAGTCTGGCATGAAGCTCGACCAGGATGCCCCACTTGCCATTCCCGATGAGCTGGGTGACTACGATGCTATCATATTCGGGACACCAACGCGCTACGGCGGCATGGCAGCTCAAATGCGCAACTTCCTCGACCAAACCGGTAGCCTCTGGATCCAGGGAGCGCTCGTGGGCAAGGTCGGCAGCGTATTCGCCTCTACAGGTACCCAGCACGGCGGTCAGGAAACGACGATTACATCGTTCCACACTACGCTTCTGCACCACGGCATGATCATCGTCGGCCTGCCCTACTCTTTCAGGGGGCAGACCAGGGTAGACGAGGTCACTGGTGGCTCACCTTACGGTGCCACCACCATTGCGGCTGGCGACGGCTCTCGCCAGCCGAGCCAGAATGAGCTTGAGGGTGCGCGCTTTCAGGGCCGGCATGTTGCCAAAATCGCGGCAAGGCTGGAGCGTGGTGCTGAAGACCCACGTTCAGCGCGGCGAAGCAGCGACGGACCGCGTCAGTTGAAAGCACGGCTCCACCGGATGAGAGAGGCAAACTAGGGGACGAGAAATTGAATACACTGGCCCCCTTACAAAGAGCGATCTCCCACTGGTACAGGCCATTTGCCTGATCTCGGGCTGATCTGCAGCTCATGCTGGCGGCAAGATCGCCGCGTGCTTGATGCCAAAACGAGGATAAGACAATGAAGATACGACAGCTAAAAAACTTCTCAAGCTTGATCGTCCTGGCTCTCACACTTGGCGCCGCCGCCGGGCATGCCCACGAGCTGGAGCAGAAGACGGCGTCCCCAATCCCGCAAGCCAAGCGTGCGCCGGTCTTCGATGAGACGGTGAAGACCGTCTTTGAACGCGCGATCCCGAACATCCCTGGGAAGAGGCTCGTCGCTGTTGAGGTAACCTACCCGCCCGGCGGCAAGTCAGCGTCGCACTTCCATTCCGAGTCTGCCTTTATCTACGCGCACGTGCTCACCGGCACTATCCGTAGCCAAGTCGACGAGGAACCCTCGAAAATCTACCAGGTTGGTGAAGGCTTCTATGAGAACCCTGGCTCGCATCACAGGGTGAGTGAAAACGCCAGCGCCAGCGAGCCTGCAAGCCTGCTCGCAGTCTTCATCACCGATCTCACCGGCACCCTGACTATACCGGAGCAGAAGTAGGGATCGCCCCGGCGACCCAGGGGATGATCCTTGCGGCCGCTTCACTAGCCGGCACTTTGTTCCCAGTCCCGTCTGCTGCTACGTGACCGAGAGCGAGACCTATCTGCTTCAATGGAAGGCTTCAGACTTCCCATTTTCAAGATTGACGGCTGCGCCCACCGTACGAAGATGCACATCCGCGATCTGTGCCGTACCGCGTAACGGTCAAGAAGCTTTTGCTTTTCGTACCTGGAATTTTGCCAAGATCTTGTTCAGCGACCAGGATATGTCTGCGCTTCAAGATACCCAGGTGCGTCAGCCATGACAGCGATACTCATGCACCTGAGCAAGCCTATTCCCAGGCCTGGGCCGTCTCCTTCCGAAACGAGCTCGCCGATACAATGATCGCGATCAGTACGATGAATGGCCACCTTCGACGAGCGACGAGGTTCCGCGTACCGCGGCCCGCCGCAGCCTTAGACGCGTGAGCTCTTGCAGGATGCGCCAGACAGATGGAAGGAGACCCAGTTGGCTAACAGCAGCACCGTTCATGACGTCCACGAAGGCCACGCACGATCTTCCATGATGGCTTGGCGCGTGCATGAGTTCGGCCCACCGGAGGCCATGCGGTACGAGCGCGTACCGGTGCCCGGTCCGGGTCCTGGCGAAGTTCTTGTCGAAGTGCACGCGGCCGGCGTTGGGCAATGGGATGGCTGGATCAGAGCTGGAAAGAGCGTTCTGCCCCAACCACTTCCTCTTACCTTGGGCTCCGACTTTTCCGGAGAGATTCGAGCCCTTGGTCAAGACGTTTCCGACCTGCGCATCGGAGATCAGGTCTATGGCGTCACGAACCAGCGCTTCATTGGAGCCTATGCCGAATTCGCGATTGCCTCCGCCGCGATGATCGCACGAAAGCCGACCTCGCTTACCCCCATCGAAGCCGCCTCCGTTCCTGTCGTGGCGACGACTGCTTGGCAGGGGCTGTTCGATCAAGCACAGCTCAAAGCCGGGCAGACGGTTCTCATCCATGGGGCTGCTGGCAATGTTGGTGCGTATGCCGTGCAACTCGCCCGCCACGCTGGCGTCCGGACCATTGCGACGGCCGCCACAGCCGACGTTTCATTCGTGCGCGACCTCGGTGCAGATACAGTGATCGACTTCCAAACCGATCGTTTTGAGGACGCTTCCTGGAATGTCGACGCCGTCCTCGATCTGGTTGGCGGCGACACGCAGCAGCGCTCGTTCCAGGTGCTGCGGCGCGGCGGCAAGCTGATTTCGGCCGTATCCCAACCTGATCTGGAACTTGCGACTGTTCTTGGCATACACGCGACCTTCTTCCTGGTTAACGTCACAACTCTGAACCTGACCCAGATTTCCGAGCTGATTGACACTGACCATCTGAGGACGCAGGTGGGCATCGTTATCCCGCTTAGTCATGCGAGCGAGGCTCACCTCATGTTGGAGGGCATTCGCCCTCGGCCGAAGGGAAAGATCGTTCTCGCCGTGGACATTGAATCGAGGCACTCGGCTATGAAGTGGTAGCGAGAATGCACGCGTTCAGACTGAGTGAATCCGCACCCGCCGGGCGAAGAGCAGTGCGTCCCATGTGTTACGGAAGTGCTGTCGCACTAGAGCGGTTGTTCAGCTATTATTGCGGCGTTGGAAGACAAGAGGAGCGCTGGTCATGCTCAACGATCGAGACCGGATTTTTACGAACCTCTATGGATTCCACGATTGGCGGCTCGCCGCTGCACAGATGCGCGGAGATTGGGATCACACGGCGCTTCTGATTGCACGCGGACGGGACTGGATTGTCAATGAGATCAAGGCCTCTGGTCTTCGCGATCGGGGTGGAGCGGGATTTTCAACAGGGCTGAAATGGTCCTTCATGCCAAGGATACCCAATGCTCTACCTAGCTATCTTGTCGTCAATGCTGACGAATCCGAGCCAGGAACCTGCAAAGACCGGGAAATACTCCGAAACGACCCTCATAAGCTGGTCGAAGGGTGCTTGCTCGCATCGTTCGCCATCGGTGCACATACTTGCTATATCTATGTTCGCGGCGAGTTTGCCGCGGAAATCTCTCATCTTCAGCAAGCTATCGACGAGGCCTACTATGCTGGTTTAATCGGCCCGAATGCCTGTGGTACTGGTTGGACCTTTCATCTTCATCTACATCGTGGCGCCGGTGCCTACATCGCTGGGGAAGAGACAGGTCTCCTTGAGAGCCTCGAAGGCAAGAAGGCGATGCCGCGGATGAAACCGCCATTCCCGGCGGGGATCGGCCTGTACGGCTGCCCGACAACAGTGAACAATGTTGAGACCATTGCAGCAGTGCCGACAGTTCTACGGCGTGGCGCCGGCTGGTTCGCAGGATTCGGACGGTCGAATAATTCCGGAACAAAGATATTTTCTATCTCCGGCCATGTTAATAAGCCATGCAACGTCGAAGAAGCGATGAGTATACCCCTCCGCGAGCTGATTGAAATCTACGCGGGTGGCGTGCGTGGCGGGTGGGACAACCTTCTTGCCGTCATTCCGGGGGGTGGTTCAATGCCGCTCTTACCGAAGAGTACATGTGATACTTTGCTGATGGATTTCGACAGCCTCCGCGACGTCAAGAGCGGACTCGGAACTGCCGCTATCATCGTTATGGATAAGTCTACCGACCTGATTGCTGCAATCGCTCGGCTGAGTGCGTTTTTTCAGCACGAAAGCTGCGGCCAGTGCACCCCCTGCAGGGAGGGTACAGGGTGGGTGAAAAGAGTCATGTATCGGATAGTCGCAGGCCGCGCTGATCCTAGTGAGGTCGACCTGCTGGAGCAAATCACGCGGCAACTGGAGGGCCATACGATATGTGCGTTTGGCGATGCCGCAGCCTGGCCCGTGCAGGGACTCATCCGCCACTTTCGCCCGATGATGCTTGAACGGATTGCGTCGTACCAACAAGAGCAACGATCAGCTCTAGTAGCAGAGTAAATCGGACAACCATCCTGCTAAAGGCCTCAAACGAACGACGTCGGAGTGACTGCAGAAGTTCGAGGAGCATCATGGCACGAGTGTTCGAAAGAAATCGGGAGTTGCACGTCTATCGCGAGATGCTGATGATCCGCCGCTTCGAGGAAAAGGCGGGTCAGATGTACGGCATGGGTCTCATCGGCGGCTTCTGCCACCTCTACATCGGCCAGGAAGCCGTCGTGGTGGGCATGCAGATGGCGACGCGCGACGGCGATCAGGTCATCACCGGCTACCGCGACCACGGCCATATGCTGGCCTGCGGCATGGACGCCAAGGGCGTGATGGCGGAGCTCACCGGACGCCGGGGCGGCCTCTCGAAGGGCAAGGGCGGCTCCATGCACATGTTCTCCAAGGAGAAGCACTTCTACGGGGGCCATGGCATCGTGGGCGCGCAGGTGTCGCTCGGCACCGGCATCGCCTTCGCGAACCGCTACCACGAGGACGGCTCCGTGTGCCTCACCTATTTCGGCGAGGGCGCGGCGAACCAGGGCCAGGTCTACGAGAGCTTCAACATGGCGGAGCTCTGGAAGCTCCCGGTGGTCTACGTGATCGAGAACAACCGCTACGCCATGGGGACGTCCGTGAGCCGCGCCTCGGCGCAGACCGATTTCTCCAAACGCGGCGTCTCGTTCGGTATCCCCGGCGAGCAGGTGGACGGCATGGATGTGCGGGCGGTCTACGCCGCCGGCCAGCGCGCCGTCGAGCATGCCCGTTCGGGCAAGGGCCCCTTCATCCTCGAGATGCAGACCTACCGTTATCGCGGCCACTCCATGTCGGATCCCGCGAAGTACCGCACGAAGGACGAGGTGACCCGCATGCGCGAGGAGCACGATCCCATCGAGCAGGTGCGCCGTCGGCTTCTCGAGAGCTGGAAGCTGTCGGAAGACGAGCTGAAGGTGATCGACGGGCGCGTGCGCGAGATCGTGAACGAGGCCGCGGAATTCGCGACGCACGATCCTGAGCCCGACGTATCCGAGCTCTACACAGATATCCTGCATGCAACCACACTGTGAAGGATCATAAATAATCCCACCTTCATCCAGCGCTTCGCATAAATCTTGCGCTATCCTCGTAGTGTTGATCAAGTTGAGCGATACGAGGCAAGATCACTCTTGGGACCGATAAGCAGGCTCTGGGCTACATTGTTCGGCGCTCAGCGGGTGCCCACACGTTGGGACCTTAGAGCGGAGTCCCGTCAGGCTGCATCATAGCCTGCCGCGGCGAAGGAGTTGGCGCACTCACTGGGCGTGAACACATCGACGAGGCGGCCGATCGCGCTCCAGAGCCCCTCGACGGTGCGCTCTGCCGCCTTGCGCAGGGGCGCCTTGAGCTTCGCGAAGGCATTCTCGATGGGGTTGAAGTCAGGGCTGTACGGCGGGAGGTCGAGCAGGCTCGCGCCCGCTGCCTCAATCAGCTTGCTGATACGCGCTCCCTTGGGGCTGGACAGGTTGTCCATGACCACGATGTCACCGATCTGGAGTCCAGGGACGAGCACCTGGGCCACGTAGGCCTCGAAGGCATCCCGGTTGATCGGCCCATCGAGCACGAAGGGAGCCACGATCCTGTCGCGGCGCAGACCCGCTATGAGGGTGGTGGTTTTCCAGTGGCCGTGAGGAACAGCAACCCGCAGGCGCTGCCCCTTCGGCGCCCTCCCGCGTACCCGAGCCATGTTGGTTGAGGTCCAGGTCTCATCGATGAAGACCAGCCGCTCCGGATCGAGGTCGAGTTGCTCCTCAAACCAAGCCTCGCGCCGCCTCAGGATGTCGGGCCTCTCCTGCTCGGCTGCATGCGCCGTCTTTTTTTCACCGTGATGCTGCGGCGGCGGAAGAAGCGCCACAGACCACCATAGCCACCGCTACCCCCTGCTCGGCCAATGCCACCCGAAGCTCCTGGAGCGTGATGTCCGATGTCGCCTCATAGAGCGACAGGATCAGATCGCCGTGCGCCTCGATGTGCTGCGAGCGCTGATCACCACCCATCGGCTTGGGACGAGCGTTCCACTGCTCACGGTCCATGGCCCGCCAGCGGCTCACGCTGGCTGCGTTCACCCCGAAGCGCTCCCCGGCTTACCGGTGGCTCAGCCCGGATGCGACGGCTGCCAGAACACGAACGCGGAGATCGAGCGAGAGCGGTGTCGACATCGCGGCCAGCCTCCTTGTGGCGGACCGCCTGAACCACACCTGAGCTCCAACAGGAAGCCTAGACCGCTTCAGGCCGCTCGGATCACGCTTTAGAGCCCTCAACTTCCATCACAGCATCTTTCGTTGCTGCAGTCTTGGGTTCGTAGACCTCAAGATCTACTTCCCGACTCAGTTGGCGATGGAGACGGGCCTCGTCGAGGGCACCCTCCCACTTCGCGACGACGGCCGTCGCGAGACCGTTACCGATCAAGTTGGTGAGAGCCCGCGCCTCCGACATGAAGCGGTCGATACCGAGGATTAAGGCAATGCTTGCGACTGGGATCGTACCTACCGAGGCGAGTGTCCCCGCGAGCACAACAAAGCCAGATCCTGTAACGCCTGCGGCTCCCTTCGAGGTGAGAAGCAGAACCGCGATAATTCCCAGTTCTTGTGACAGCGTCAGATCAGTGCTGGTGGCCTGGGCAAGGAAAATGGCCGCCATCGTCAAATAGATGCACGTCCCGTCGAGGTTGAAAGAGTACCCCGTGGGGATGACGAGTCCAACAACCGATCCATCGCAGCCAAGGTTCTGCATCTTAGTGATCATGCGAGGCAACACCGACTCGGATGACGAGGTGCCGAGCACAATGAGAAGTTCCTCCTTGATGTACCGGATGAACTTGCAGATCGAGAAACCGCAAAATGCAGCGATGCTGCCGAGGACGACGAAAATGAACAGCAGGCAGGTTGTATAAAACGCGAGCATGAAGTTGCCGAGGGATACGAGGGTCCCGATGCCGTACTTGCCGATTGTGAAGGCCATTGCACCGAATGCGCCAATCGGGGCAAACTTCATGATCAAGCCGATCATGCGGAAGAAGATGTGACTGACAACATCGATAAGACGGAGAACCACCTCGCCACGTTCTCCAAGGGACTGAAGGCCAAAAGCGAAGAGGATTGCAAAAAAAAGAACCTGCAGTATTTCGCCGTCTGCGAAGGCGCCTACGGCTGTCGCTGGGATGATGTCGATCAAAAATCCAATCGTGCTCTGGTCCTTCGCCATTTCAGTGAAGGGCGCAAGCGACTTGGTGTCAACCGTTGAAAGGTCAACATTCATGCCAGCTCCGGGCCGCCACATGTTGACCACGAGCAGGCCGACTACCAGAGCTAGTGTCGTCACAGCCTCGAAGTAAACGAGTGCCTTCAAGCCGACGCGCCCAACCTTCCTTATGTCCTTCATGCCCGCGATGCCATGTACAACGGTGAAGAAGATGATTGGAGCGATCAGCGCCTTGATCATCTTGATGAACGCATCACCAAGAGGCTTCATCGCCTCGCCCGTCGACGGGTAGAAGTGACCCAGGATAACCCCGATCAGAATTGCGGCTAGTACTTGAAGATAGAGATGGCGATACCAGTGCCCCTGATGATGAGAGTTCCGGGCTACGGATGTCGCGGCCGCCTTCAGCATTTCGGATCCTCCTTAAGAGGTTTTCTTTCAGTCCTTAGCCTTCCCAACCACACTCGCAAAGGGCAGTTGTTTTGTGCTGGCAAGCCGGTGTGGAATGCGCGACCTCTCGAAGCCGTGCGGGGCACATGGAAGCATTCCTGCTCTCCTCGGGAGCAGAATGTTTCGATCCGTTACGCATTGAGTCAGCCCGCCTCTGCGCTGCGCTGGCGACTAGATCATGCTCGGTTTGCCAGCCAGAAGACCGCCTGCTTAGGACTGTACATTGGAACTTGCACCATCCGCGAAGGCTCGGCCCGGAATGGTCAATTCGCCACTTCTTCGTGCTGAGACTAGAGCCTTGATCAGAAATGACCGCGTGTGCGTGCCTAGCAGATCCCGGAACAGCCCTCGCGTCAACGACTATTTGGCTATAACTGGCGCCTTTGCCGCCACTCAGGCTGACGAGGTTACCGCCATCGAAGCCACTCGGTCGCCCCCTCCTCGGCGTTTCTAAAGCCCGACTTAAGGCGCCTCGACCGGCACCATAGAAGGGAGTCGACGAGAAGAGTTGTTGGGAGCAGCGCACTTTCTGACAGAACCTCCATCGGCACGATGCTTATCCGTGACGGATCAGCTCGCGTTCAATATCAAGATTGAAATGGATGCTTGGCTCTGTCATGTCACTACTTGCTCTTGTTTGTCGAGAATCAGCGGATAACGGAATGACGTCCAGAAGCTGGAGATAAGCAGGCTTGCCGCATCGGCGGGCCCCTGCACGTGATCCAAACCTCGTTGGCAAAGCCTGATCACCGTTGACATGTGCTTCGGGCCCGCGACACCACTGAACTGGTCGAGGGTACTGATCGCGGGTCGGTCACGGGTAGCTTCCGTTCCATCGCTGTGACCGAGGCATACGGGCGCATGGTGCGTTGCATTCTCGGCCGGAACCGTTCGACGCGGCGCAAGGTTCGGACTAGCTGGGACGGCAACGTGGCTCGCGCAAACAGCATCACCGCGCTCGTCCTCATACAGGTTGAAGAACTCCCCTAGGTCGCGCCTTGCTAGAACAAGGCAACAGCCCGTCCCCCCGGCAGTATACAGCTTGCAGATTTCGGTAACTGATACAGATGCTTCGTTTAGGCGGCCTCAACCTGAGATCTGTTCCCTGTGAAATGCGAATGCTTTCAGCAATATGAACCTTGAGGTAAGAAATTGCGATGTTGCGCAGACAGTACTGGCGTGACGGGTATTTTGGACCGACTTCAGTGGGAGTACTGCATGGTGGCTGATGTGTGTAGGTGCTATGGGTGCGCCCGCAGAGTGACAGGCCGGGGAGGTTGATCACTTTAGGATAAAGGCGGTCGCACTCCGTTATAGTGCTGCCGCCATGCTCAAATCACGACCTGCACCTCCCGCGAGCCGTAAGATCACCGGCTTTAGGCATTTGCATTGAAGCTCCGCTCCGAGTCCTTGGCCTCCTTGCAGGCGACCGCTGGGCCCTTGACCGACGCCATCTACCCCTCAATTTGCTGCAGGCTCGAGACGGTCTGCTCCGCGCTCCAGTTCTTTCGTCTCGCTTTCTTGAGCTCTTTCGGTTCAGGTTGGTCCCGTCAGTCAACCCGGTTGAAATCGAAGCAGCCAGCACACCGCACTAGAGACTGCGCGCGTCGTGTGAAAACAGGCACACTTTCCTGAAAGATGCCGTTATAGCGTTCCAGCTAAAGGAGGAGCTCAGCAGGTTACCCCTGCCTCACAACCATTACATGGAGAGCGTGCCATGTCCCATCAGCGTCAGGCACAGTGGTCCCATCGCCTGCAGCAGCTTCAGACGTTTAAAGAGCGCCTGACGGATGCAGGCAGGTATGACCGAGCCTACAAGGCTCATCTGCTCGTTCAGCACGTCTACGAGCGTTGGGCCGACGAAGTGTTTGCCACCGCTCGGACCCATTGAGTAGATTGCCTCTCCGCTACTCCTGTCGTACCCTGATATGCAGCAGGCCTGCTCAGGTGGCTGGGTTTGCCACCCACCCGTTTCGCACGTTCATGCCGCTCGATGCCCTTCTGATAGGCCTCCGACAACGAAAGTGTCACTATCAGCGTTGCCGGCGCGCAGGCGCAGGATGGCTTGGCACTCTCTACAGGCTCGCTCCGGACGGGTCTGGACCTGTTTGTTCGACGCGTGATCGGCTGGGCCGTCAGTGATAGGCTGCGCCAGGACCTTGCATTGGAGGCGCTGCGCAAGGCTCTCGCGATCCGAGAGCCATCGCCAGGCTTGATCCATCACGCGGACGCGGCAGTCAATATTGTTCAACGACTTATCAGACAGAGCTGGCGAAGCATAGCCTCCCGATTTTCAATGTCCTGGAAAGGGAACAGGAATAGTGAGGCTTCAATGCACCTAGCCCAGTAACGTCCTCTCATCTTCTTTGAACCGTGACGTGACCACCATGATCATACACCAGCGTCCGAGCTGGCCAGAAATCGTCGCTGATTACTATTCGTCGCCAGAAGAGGTGCGCACCGCGATGAACGTCAAAGTGCGGATCAATGAGAGCAAATCGTACGCGGTCTGCGCTGAAGGTGAACGCCAACAAACCATGCTGATCGCCACGAGCATACGCTCGCCGGGTACGGTCACTGATTAGCTGTCATGACCGAGTCGGCTTGGCGACCAAGCGATACCCATTGGGAACCGTGTGCTCCCTCGCGCTTCACGAAGATGTACCCGGTCCGCCTCAAGGGAAGGACATCATCGCGCTTGTTGTCGAGGATGAGGTCACCCCAGATCGTGCGGACCATGAGGACCGCATGGCCTGCCCCCTCCTGATCGATGACTACAGTCATCCGCATGGCCCGGCGGGGCAGCCCCCTTACGGCCAGAACTTTGCGCTTGAGGAGTTGGATGTCCTCGCAGTCGCCTTTCCCGTCATCCGGATAGTCCCAGCGATCCTCCACGCCCCATTGCTCCTGATCAGTCACCCCACGGATCGAGCGGTTGACCGCCGTGTTGACGGAGACGATGTCGGCCCAGGTGGCCGGCGTGAGTTCGATGACCTCCGGCTCCGTGAGGTCGACCTTGCACTCGGTCGGGAGGTGCTTGCAGAACTCGGTCCACGCTGCGGTCGGCTGTATGGTCGCGTCCGCTTCTGGCATCCATGCTGCTGCACCACCTTGAAGGTCACTGTCTGCGTGAACCTGCGTCGCGCGAACGACTGCCAGAAGCAGTATGCTGGTCATCCCTATGATCCGCGGCAATTGGGCGATGTTTCGCCAGGGCATGATGCTGGCTACATTGGCGGCGATGAAACCGCACTTCCTCGCGAGAGTCTGTTGCATCAGAACCTCCGAAGCCCACACGGCCAGGGGTGATTCCATCATGAACCGATGCTGAGGAGAGCATAGAAGGATACCGCTGCACTTTGTTCAGCAGGTGCGGAGCAAATCAGACACCTTATAGTATTCTCCGCCTTACTGAGCGTGCGTAGCACGCGCTGGCCAGGTCGCGTGCACACATGAGCTTCGTGCTCTACTGCTTGTCCTTTCAGTGCGGGTTAAGATGCCGGGGCGAGCGGTCGAGCTACGTGTATGGTCCCGGGGTGTAGTGTGACGGGTTGATCCTGAACCTGTCGGGGTCCTTGATCCAGGTGTGGCAGACGAACTCATGGGGCGTGAGGCCACGCCGGGTCTTGAGCCGACGCGCGTGGTAATAGGCATCCACGAAGAGCTGCAGGTGGATCCTGAGCTGTTCATGCGTGTCGTAGTGGTAGCGCTTGACCGTGGCGTCCTTGATGGTCCGGTTCATCCGCTCGACCTGACCGTTGGTCCAGGGGTGGTTCACCTTAGTGAGCCTGTGCTCGATCCCCTGCTCCTCACAAACATGATCGAAGATGTGGGTGCTATCCCAGATATCCTGCTTGCGAGCGGTGAACTGGATGCCGTTATCAGTCAGCACGATGTGGATGCGATAAGGCACAGCTTCAATAAGGCTGCGTAGGATGTCGGCTGCTTCCATCTTGCCCGCACTCTCCACCAGGTGGACGAAGGCGACATTGCTCGTACGGTCGATCGCAACGAACAGCCGCAGCTTGCCCTCGCCGGTCTGCACCTCAGCGATGTCGATGTGGAAGTAGCCGATGGGGTATGAGGCGAAGCGCTTCTTCTGGGGCTTGTCGCCTTCGACCTCTGACAAGCGGCTGATGCCGTGCCGCTGAAGGCAGCGGTGCAGAGCTGAGCGCGTGAGATGAGGGATCGTGGGCTGAAGTCCATAGAGGCAGTCATCCAGCGGCAACAGGGTGTGACGCCGGAAGGCAACCACGATCGCCTCCTCCTCAGGGCTCAGGACAGTCGAGCGGATCTCCTTTGGACCCATGGATGCGTCAGCCGTGGTCGCGCGGTTGCGCCACTTCTCAACTGTCGTGGGACTGACGCCAAAGCGCTTGGCGAGTGCTCTCACGCTTTCTTGACGTAGCTGGATCGCCCGACGGACTGCCTCAGTCGTGCGGGCGCTTCCGTGAAGAACCTGGCCCATAGCGCTTCCCTCGCAGCATGGCGGCCAACCGTACCACCACACCCCGGGATCAAACACGTAGGCACAGTGATGTGTAGTAACACGTCCAGGTGTCATTCTTCTCGTCCGAGCACAGTTAGACCTCCGGACACAGGCACCGGCCGCCTAGACGTTAGCTGAAGCCCCGGATCGCACCTCGGTTACGATGGCCGCCTGGGATGCCAGCGTGCGATGGACTGGGCACTTGCCTGCGATTTCAATCGCCTTTGCCCGAACCTCTTCGCCCGGATCGCCCTCGAAGGTGATGTGCCGCTCGAAGCGGTCAATCAGGCCGCTGCCGCCCTCGGTGCAGGTCTTGCAGTCCGTGGCATGCACCTTGGCGTGCCGCACCTCGACGGTAAATGATGGTAGGGTCCAGCCCTTACGTTCGGCATAAAGCTGGAAGGTCATGGAGGTGCAGGCGCCGAGCGCGACGGACAAGAAATCGTAGGGGCTCGGGCCACTGCCTGACCCACCGAAGCTCTCCGGCTCGTCGGCGATGAGCCGGTGCTCGCCGGCTTCGACCGACTGCTGGAAGCGGCCATCTCCGGTCGCGCGCACCCGAACCCCGCCGGCCAACCTACCACCTGCTATGGTGGCCTTTGGCAAGAGATAGCGCTCGCACCAGGCGCTGACGATCTCGGCGACGAAGATCGCGTCCTTGCGATGCGTGAGGAGATGATCGGCTTGGTCGAGCGAGACGAAGCTCTTGGGGTGGAGAGCCGCCTCGAAGATGTGCTTGGCATTCTCGATCCCCACGACTTCATCGGCAGGCGCATGGAGGATAAGCAATGGCCGGCTCAAGTTGTGGATTCGCGTCCGCAGGTCCTGCCCCCGGACATCATCCAGGAACTGCTGGCGGATGGTGAAGCGTCGGCCCGCCAGTTCGACCTCCGCCAATCCTTCTCGCTCGATGGTCGGCACATGAGTGCGAAAGCTCGCTACCACATGATCCGCATCGGCCGGCGCCCCGATCGTCACCACTGCCTTGGCTTCCGGCAGTTCGCCGGCAGCTGCCAAGACGGCTGCACCGCCCAGGGAGTGGCCGATCAGCAGCTCAGCGGGTCCATGGTGCTCGGCCAAGTAGGCGGCGGCGCACCGGAGATCCACTACGTTCGAGGAGAAATTGCTATTGGCGAACTCTCCGCCTGAAGCGCCCAGCCCTGTAAAGTCGAAGCGCAGCACGGCGATGCCCCGAGAGGAGAGTTCGGAGGCGATCCGCTGGACCGCGAAGATGTCCTTCGAGCAGGTAAAGCAATGCGCGAAGAGAGCATAAGCCCGGACGGTCCCAGCCGGCAGATCAAGCCGGGCCGTCAAGGCGTCGCCGGAGCTGCCCGGAAAGGTGATACGCTGAGATGCGGCCATAGCTATACCCTCGAAATCTTGTTGAACATGAGCATTCCGCACAGCACTACGAACCGCCGATTGGACGATAGATGCGCAAGATCGTGCGCTCAAGAGAAGGCGTCGGCCACTTCAGTTCACAGAGATGCCAGCGGCCGTCCGGCGACGGTTTTAAGTCATGGCAGCTTACGCGCCTGCCATCCACGAGCGTGAAGCTACCATGTTCCTCACGCGGGGTTTCCACTAAGTGTATCGGGCGGAGTCATTGTCCGAGCCACATTCCCACGGATACCAGCCATGAGTTCTAGCAGCCGAGCTGCCGACCATGACAGCTAGTGTCGACGACAAACAGCCAAATGCCGAGCTTGCGTGATGAATCCTGGAGATGCGATCACTCCTCTGGCGTGCAGCAGGTGCAGTTCCGGACGGGCGAAGATCGATGGCAGAACAGCGTAGTTCGCAAACTATACAACAGAATGTCAGGAAGATTGCCTCGCCGCACCGAAGATTGTCTCGTTCAGTCGTTTGGCTAGCAATCCATTGGCATGCTGAGCAGAGATGTGTCGATAGTTCAATAATGCCGACCGGAGCACATTTCCTACCTCGGTTGTGCGTCCGCGACGGCCTTGTGCCTCCATCTGCTTAGCTCTCAGTACACACCGCAGGACAATGCGTGCCAGAGTGAATTGGGCGATTGTTGATTGCGCCATGCGCTCCTGCAGGAACAAGGGCTTGATCTGCTCGTGTTCGTTCTGCATCGAACACGCCCACCGCTGCACCGTCGCCTCCATCGAACCACCAGTTATCCATGCTTTCCAGATCATGGTTGCCCTCAGGAGCCAGAGATCGCGCAAAACCGCAACTGCAATACTACTTATCTCTGCCAACTCGGAGGCTGTTGGCGCCGCCAAGACCGTTGGGCATGACTGGCGACGCAGCGATCAAGAGACTGGTCTATGCTGATGGGTCCCGGTCCAGCGAACACCAAGTATAGAAAGACGAAGCAGTAGAGGATGGCGGCATCTCCTCCGTTGTTGACGGGCCAGAAGCCTTGAGAGGCGTGGCCTATGAAATAGGCAAAGGCCATCGTGCCTGAGGCCAGAAAAGCTGCTGGACGCGTAAACAGGCCCATTGCAATGAGAGCGCCCGCGAGAAGTTCCACGACGCCGGCGTACGCTCCGGGATCACCGAATGCCCATCCGGACCCTGCGTACATACCGGTCGGGAAGTACAGAAACTTCTGAGCTCCATGCTGGAGGAAGAGCAGGCCGGATATGACGCGCAGGGCGCTTAGGATCAACGGGTTAAGCTTCGATAGGCGATCGCTGATCATGCGCTAATTCCCTCTTTAATCGATGTTCCGCTACGTTAATAAGCAAAAGAGACGACTACCGTTACATCTGAGAAACTATGTGGCTGCAGCTTCAGCCCACTGCGGGGTAGGCCGGAGCGACCGCAAGCGCCTGTCAACAGTGGAGCAGGCGGGTGACGCGCTCGCGGTATGCTATGTCTGTGGTGATTGAACGTGTTCTCATTTTGGCTCTCGTTGCGGTGTCTTCAGGTTAACGTTCGCGACTTCATTGACTAAGCTGCGATTCTTGCGCGACACTAGTGATCTAGGATTGCGCAGAAGGAACGAGATTTGCCGCATAAGCTCGTGACGAATCCACTCCTGGGGCCGGTGGTCGCCCGCTACCGCGGTCTGGTGAAACGGCGATACTTCCGAGCCGATGCCCCATTCGCCTCTCCCAAGGTCTACGAGTTCCTGGAAGCGAAGCGCAAGGGCTATGCCATTCGGCTGCCCGGTGGCGCTTTTCTCCAGCACAGGATTGCTCACCTGCCCACGCGCCCGGTAGGGCGCCCGCCCCACGAGGTCTAGCGCTCCTACCCCAGCTTCCGCTACTGGGCTCAGACCCTGGAACAGATCCCGTTGGGTCGTCACCAAGGTCGAGTGGCACCCTGGCGACCTCCATCTGCGTGTCGGGATTCCAGTCACAAACCCGTCTCATCTGCCCGAGCGGAGGGTGGCCTTCCACCATGGGCGAGCCAGGGCGAAGCAGTAGATCAGGGAAGGCGCGAACGCAGTCCGGTGGACACCGCCGTCGTGACGGTCAATGCAGGCCAGCGCAGTTCGTCCTCCATTTCATGCTTTGGCGTACGATTTGGCCAATCTCTCCCGTACTCTGGCTCTGCCCAACACGGTCGAGCGGTGCTCGCTGACCACGTTGCACGAGAACGTGGTGAAAACTGGTGCGAAAATCATCACTCACGCCCACTACACAGCTTTCCGGATGGCGAGGGGTACTGGCACGTGATCTGCTCCTCCACATCTTGCGGATAATTGAGGACCTCGGACCCAGGTAGGTGACGCGATGTTGAGCCCGCACGTGTAAGCAAAAGCCGAGGAGCGCAACGGGGGAGGCGCCCTGACAACCGCCAGGACAGGCGGAAACAGCGCTGTCGGGAAGTATGACCAGCCATCGGCGTTCGGCCCGGCGGTGAACCAGCTTCTTGTGCTGTTCGGAGATGCCCGCTAGGGCTAATCTGCTCCTGGAAGGTGTGCCAGCAGGCCCTCAATCTGGATAATGTCAGTTCAGGTCAGTTGCCGAGTGCTAGAGGCTGTTATGGACCTGCCACCAGTTGAGCGGCCTCTTTAAGCATGATGCAGACGAGGGCGACGACGTGCAGATCCGCGGGCGTCTGGGGCAGTCGCTCATAGTCGCGCACGAGGCGCCGAAAGTGTCGGTCCGCCTATCATGTTTCGCTCGCGTCCTCGTGTGGCGCACCGTGTTTCAGACCCGGACCGAGGCGCGCGAGGCCCTGGCCCGCTACATCGACGGGTTCTACAATCCACTCCGGCGCCACTCGGCGCTGGGCTTCGTCAGCCCCGCTCAGTTCGAGAGGCAAACCATCAGCCAAACCGCTCTCCACTAAAGCGACGCAAGACCACGCTGGGTCTGCGAGCAGGCCCATCAGCAGCTCAAGGAGGAACTCGGTCTCGGCCACATCGAGGGGCGTTCCTGGACAGGGCTGCACCGGCACGTGCTGATGACGTGTATGGCTTACGCCTTCCTGCAGTACCTGCGCCTGGCCGAGCATCGCCGGTCGGATCGGGGGGAAAATGCCGGCCGGTGTGCCGGGACCGCCTCCCGGTCCAAGTCTGCCCGCCGTGCGTCGCGCCGTGATCGACAGGCTATGGGCGCACCTCACCCCGTCCGTTCGCTGCCCACACTGCAGACGGCCCTTCAGACCACCTGATCTCAAAGTGCCCACGTAGTGCTAGCGCCTCCACCCGTCAGTCGACGTGCTGCCAAATATCCTGAAGGAGCCGAGCCGACTGTCATCAGCCCGCTTCTGTTCGACTGATCCGTGATGTCTCGCCACCCATTTGAAATCTCGTAAGCGTTTGCAACAAGTCACCGTCCTTCTGCGCAATCCCCAACGTGCGATGCAGATTATGCTCACCCCTCACCTGGTACCATTCCGTTTGGCGATGTGGAGACCCTGTGATGGCGAGCGTAGCGAGAACACGTTCAATCGCCTCTGATCTGGCGCATCTCGACCGGCTCACCACGCACACACTGCGCGGGGCGCTGGTGCTGGTCTTCATCTGGTTTGGAGGAATGAAGTTTACAGCCTATGAGGCCGAAGGCATCACGCCATTCACGAACGCATCGCCATTCTTTGATTGGCTTCACATGTGGCTCGGTGCGCGCGGGTCGAGCGCCGCTATAGGCGTCGTGGAGCTTACCATCTGCCTAGCCCTTGCGGTGGGCGCCTTCCACCCGGCGATCTCCGTCGTCGCGTCGCTCATGTCGATGACGACATTTGCGCTTACGCTGACTTTCATGTTCACGACGCCCGGTGTCACGGAGCCGACCGCCGGTGGATTTCCCGCCTTGTCCGCGATGCCAGGTCAGTTCCTTTTGAAGGATGCCGTTCTCCTCGCCGCCTCCTTCGCGCTGCTCGTACGGTCGCTGCAGGCTGTCGCCCAAGAGGCCACGGAGGACAATCAACTCAGGCCTCACCTCATGAAAGCTGCGCAATCCCGCGTCGGCTGAAACACGGCGCTCAGCTTGCCATTGATCCGAATCCGCTTCCATGAGTGGGGATTATGATGTCGTCTCAGAACAATCCGTTGGTCGAGCCCATTCAGCTCGGATCCATAATGCGCTATCTATGTCTGCCGCGGGCGCGGGCGCGGTCGCTCGGGACGCGGGCAGGGGAGGATCGAATGCTGTTCCTCTCAACGCTACCTACTAGTGACTTGGGTATCGCGGTCCGCAACTTGCAACCCATTCCGGCGGAGCGAACATCGGGTCATCCCCTGACCTCACTGGGTAGACAAGCATCGATAAGCCCGTCAATGAGGCTCCTGTCACGCGATGGCTGCAGGCAGTGATCCTTGCCTCCGCTGAAGAGCTCGCCGGCACTCATCGCCAGACCATGAGCGGAGTTTGCCACCGCAATCAGGCCTCCGGGCAAGGCGGCGATTAGGCGGATCTACCGCGACACAGTCGTCGCACCGACGCCCACCCGGCGGAGTGGACCTGAGCAAGTCAACAAGAAGGAACGACAACAATGACCTCAAAGATCGTGACCGACGCAACTTTCAACCAAGACGTTGTGGGCGCTCCAGGCCCAGTCCTCGTTGACTTCTGGGCTGAGTGGTGCGGTCCCTGCCGCGTCATCTCTCCTGCACTTGAGCAGATTGCCGCGGAGCTCGGCGACCGTCTGACGCTCGCGAAGGTCGATATTGACGCGAACCCGGAAACGCCGGCTCGTTATGGCGTGCGGGGCATCCCCGCTCTAGTCCTCTTCAAGAACGGCATGCCGGCTGCGACTAGGATAGGCGCAGCTCCGAAGAGCGTTCTCCAACAGTGGATCAACGCCTCTCTCTAAGCTCAAGATCGGCGGTGGCGAAACACCCTGCTCGTCTGACGGGCAGCATCGATCCGGTTCAAGTGTACTCGCTCGTCGGCGGCGTGCTTTCGGCCGGATTGTTCGTGACCACGCTCTGCTTCATGGCGACGAGCCAAGGTGTCATTGTGCTGGAGCTCGGCTTCCCGGCAATCTCGGTCACTCCCGGATCGTAACCACCATTCTCATAGCGGCCGTGTTGGCCAGTTCAAGTTGGAAGCCTCGCATGCTTGTATTCGTTATTCAGTCGAAGATCTGCGCTTACCGGCGCTATCGCGAGACCATCCGTGAACTGATGCAATTCCCCAATCCCGAGTTCGAGGATCTTGGCAGCTTCCGTTATGAAATTGAAGTATTCGCGCGCCCAACCGTGGTCTCGTCAACGACTTCATCATCGCATTTCGACGGATGAAGAATGGCTGATGAAACCCTACCACAAGAACCTCGAGGCATTGTTCCCTCTGACCCCGGAGCAGTACCGGTGATGCAGACGGACGGGACCGAGCGACGACTTGCTAATGAGTACTGGGACTTCGAGGAACCTGGGCTCTGTGTTGATCTGGTGTCGGGCGAGCACTTGTCGCCTTGCTCGACAAGTTTAACAGCAGAAGCGATTGGCCGAGCTTCGTCAGGCTACTCGATGCCGACAGCATCATTGGTTGACGGGACATAACTCACGGCACGGATCAGACCGAGGTTCGGTTAGCGATCAGAGACAGTCATTTGGGACATGTGTTTCCGGATGGGCCACGCGAGGCGGGCGGATTGCGCTACTGCATCAACTCGGCCTCGCTGCGTTTCATCCACCGCGATGAATTGGAGAGCGAGGGCTACGGCGAAATCCAGAAGCTCTTTGCAGAGAAAGGAGAATGCTTATGAATGGCGGAACTGAGCGGGCCATCCTAGCCGGGGGCTGTTTCTGAGGCATGCAGGATCTCATCCGACGTTTCCCTGGTGTTGTTTCCACCCGCGTTGGGTATTCCGGTGGCGACGTACCGAATGCGACCTACCGGAACCACGGCGCGCATGCCGAGGCGATTGAGATCATCTTCGAGCCAGAGAAGACGAGCTTCCGCGACCTGCTGGAGTTCTTCTTTCAGATTCATGACCCGAGCACGAAGGACCGGCAAGGAAATGACATCGGCGTAAGTTACCGCTCTGCGATCTTCTACACCTCGGACGAGCAGCGCCAGGTGGCCGTGGACACTATCGCCGATGTGGATGCCTCGGGCTTGTGGCCAGGTAAGGTCGTCACAGAACTTGAGCCCGCGGGTGACTTCTGGGAGGCGGAACCGGAGCATCAGGACTACCTCGAGCGGCTTCCGAATGGCTACACCTGCCACTTCGTCCGCCCGGGCTGGAAGCTGCCCCGCCGCAGCAACGCTGCCTAGCTTCACAAGCATGAGGGATTGATCTCCAGCCAGGTGATCTCAGCAAAAACCAGGGCCCGAATTGCTCCAGGCCCTCTTGTCTGCTCGATCAGAATGGATCGTTTCAGCCAAGTGTTTGGAATCACTGGTGGCTGTTGTTCGACGGCGCTGGCAAGGTCAAGTCTTGCCTGAGAGGCGCTCCACCGCCGGACCAGGGTTGTTTCCGCAGTCGGCCCTTGTGACCGCTGCATGATGCGTCTCGAAACAGGGCTCGCCATGTGCAACGCGCGGTCTGGCGTAAGCCGGCCGCACAACCCACCCCGGGATGACCCTGCTCGCGTCCCGGCGGGGACGCCTCTGCCCGCCTTCCAGCGGATCCCGTCACACCTCCATCCCTCGATCAAGTCCGCCTATGCGGGCCAGGCCTGGAACGGGGTGTTGCTGCGCCACATCGCATGCAGCACCACAGACAGCTTGCGGGCGACAGCCGCAGCAGCATGCTTGAAGCCCATCCGCTGGGCCAGAGCCCTCCCCCAGGTCTTCAGGGCTGAGGTCTGCCGCACCCGGTTCAGCAGGCTGGCGGCTGCCTCGAACAGGTCGGTTCGCATCAGCGGTCCCCTCGCCGGGAGATGCCGCCGGTTCGGTCCGTCTCGTCCAACTGATGCCACGAACCGAAGACCGCCTCTAGAAGGTGTTCGGCGGGGCTGCACTCGTGCTCATGCTCCTAGCCAGCTGGTGAGCATGATAATGCATCGCACACTTGATCGCCACGATCTGCACCAGCAAGGGAGAGCGCCGGCGGAGCGCCTCGCGCAGGACGTTGGTGTACATTCGCCGGAGTGCAGGGTCCTCGACACGAGCCCGGAGCCGCAGGACGATGACAAGTGAGGCCGCAATGCTCTTGGTCGTCCAGTGCAGCAATCCAGAACGTGACCGCTTCGGCCAGTGGCGAAGCGACCCGAGGGGTCCCTCAAGATACAGACCGCGCACCCGCGCGAAGTAGGCCTCGGGAGCGTAGAGGCACTGCATCACACGCACATACCCGTCGCGGAGCTCATCCCGGCTCAGCGCAAGGGGAATGACATTGGTGCCACTCTCCGGGCGATCAGCCGGATCCAAGCGGCCCTCCGCTGCCAAGCGGCCGTGAAGCGGGGTTTTGGGAATGGCGCTCAGCATTCCGACCATCGCGGTGACTATCCTCGCCTGCTCGATGAAGGCAATCTGGCGATCGAAGATGTCAGGCCCATCGTGATCGAACCCGACGATGTGGCCGCTCCACACCTCAAGACCGGCCTCCTGGATCCTGTGGATTTTCTCCACGATCGAGCCGCCCTTTCGCAGGTTCTGAAGCTTGCCGGTTTCCCGCAGCGATGCTTCGTTCGGGGTTTCTACCCCAACGAAGACAATGCGGATGTTCACCGCGCTCATCAGGTCCATCAGCTCGCGGTCATCGGCGAGATCAACCGAGGCCTCCGTAAAGAACATCAGCGGGTAGTCATTCGCGACTTGCCAGGCGAGAACCGCGCCCAGCAGGGCTTTGATCTCTCTCTTATTCCCAATCAGGTTGTCGTCGACGATGAAGACCGTGTCCACGCCGTGGTCGCGCCACAGCGCCTCAAGCTCAGCGATGACCTGCTGACTCGTCTTGATCCGAGGCTTGCGTCCGAACGTTACGATGATGTCGCAGAACTCACAGGTGAACGGGCACCCACGGGAGAACTGGATGCTGCCGAAAGCATACCGCTTCATCTTCAGGAGGTCGTGCCGAGGCACCGGAACGCTGGACATATCGGTCCGCTCGGCTTGTTCGTAGCGGCGCTGGCACCTCCCCTCGTCCCAGTCGTGCAGGAACTGCGGCCAGGTGGTTTCAGCTTCGCCGATGAAAGTGACGTCGGCGTCCGGCTCGAAGTAGTCCTCCTGCACGGTCACCCAGGGTCCACCGACCACGACGAAGCAGTTGCGCCGCCTCAGCTCCTGGACGATCTCGCGCATGCGGAAGCGCTGGACCGACATGCCCGTGAGGCCGACGATGTCCGCTTTGGCACACCGGTCGAAGTCGATGGGCTCGACATTCTCATCAATCAGCTCGATCCGATGCTCCGGCGGCGTCAGGGCAGCGAGGAGAGGCAGCGCGGCCACGGGCAGCGTGGCCTTCTCTCCGAACAGGTCCAGCGCGTGTTCAAGGCCCCAGAAGCTCGGGTCGAACCGGGGATTGATGATAATAATATGCGCCATGCAGGCCATCCTGCTGTGGCCGCTCGGGCACTCAGGCTGGACCAGTTCGACCGCATCAGCAACATGTGGCCGTGACGCCGACCTCCGAAGTGCTTTTCTACCTATATGCTTCCTAGCATTCCTGTATGGTGCTAGGGCCCCCGGCTAACGTGTTGATGTTCTTGATGAGCGCGCGGGGACTGGAACCCAGGACCCTCTGATTAAAAACCAGCACGCCCGATCGCAAGCAGCAGTCGACCATTCCGTGCCAGGTCCAGGGATACACCGGTCAGGTGACGGACCGCTGCATCATGCGCGCGAGGCGCTGGGAGAAGGCCTTCGGATCAGGAGGCAGTTCCCCATCCAGAATGCGAGCCCCATCGAGGAGCAGGTGGGCTGCATCCACCCGCAGTTCCGCCTCGCTCTCGCCCAGAGCTGCCAGAGAGGTAATCAGCGGATGGTCCGGGTTGATCTCCAGCACCGGCTTGCTCCCGCCCGCGCCCTGCCCGGCTCGCGCCAGAATACGCTCGAGCTGCCGATCAGGCCCAGTCTCAGGGGCTACAAGGCAGACCGCGCTGTCCGTCAGCCGCTCCGAGGCGCGCACCTCCGAGACCTGATCCTCGAGCGTGACCTTCACCTCGGCGATAAACCGGCTCACCGCCTCGGGCGTCGCAGGGCTGGTCTCGCCCTTCGGCTCCAGGAGCGGGACGAGCGCAAGATCGGCAGCACCCTGCGTGACGGACTTGAACGGCTTGCCCTCGTACGCGACACCTGCCGTGACCCAGAAGCTGTCAACCGCGTCCGGCAGCAGGAGCACCTCGATCCCCCTGGCGCGAAAACCCTCCAGCTGAGGCGAGCTCTCCAGGCGCGTCAGGTCGGAGCCGGTCACATAGTAGATCGCCGTCTGGTTCTCCTTGAGCGCACCCGCGTACTCCTTGAGCGAACGCCAGCCCCGGCCCGAGGCCGTGGTCCTGAAGCGGGCGAGGTCGAGGAGCTGCTGGCGCCGCTCGAAGTCCTCGTAGAGCCCCTCCTTCAGAACGGGCCCGAAGCTCTCCCATACCTGCTCGAAGGCCTCTGCCTTGTCTCGAGCGAGCTTCTCGAGCTCGCTGATGATGCGGCTTGTCACGCCACGCTTGACGGTACCCAGGATCGGGCTCTCCTGGATCATCTCGCGTGAGACGTTGAGCGGCAGGTCAGAGGAGTCCACGAGCCCACGCACGAAGCGCAGGTAGCGCGGCAGGACCTCGGCCTCATCGGTGATGAAGACCCGCTTCACATAAAGCTTCATGCGCCCGGTGCGCTCGGGATCGAGAAGGTCGAAGGGCTTGGATCCAGGCACGAAGGCGAGCGCCGTGTACTCGTGGCGCCCCTCTGCCCGGAAGTGCACCGTCAAGGCAGGTTCGTCCATCTGACCGGCCAGGCTGCGGTAGAAGTCGGTGTACTCCTCGGATGCGATCTCGCTTCGCGGCTTGGCCCACAGCGCGGCTCCGTCGGCGATCTCCTGCGGCTCGGCTCCTGGCTTCTCGATGATGGAGATCGGCACCGGCACATGGCCGGACTGGGCCGTCACGATACGCTCGAGCGTGAAGCGCTGAGCATAGGAGGTGGCGTCCTCCATCAGGTGCAAGACGACCCGTGTGCCCCGCTGAGGGGCGTCCGTTGGATCGATGGGGGCGATGGTGTAGGAGCCCTTCCCGTCTGAGGACCACAGGCAGGCCTCCTGCGCACCGGCCCGGCGGGAGACCACATCGACCCTTTCGGCTACCATGAAGGCGGAGTAGAAGCCGACGCCGAACTGCCCGATGAGTGTGGCGCCCTCCCCGCCCTGGGCACCCTCAAGGCGCTCCATAAAGGCCCTGGTGCCCGAGCGGGCGATGGTGCCGAGCGCCTCGACCATCTCGTCCCGGCTCATGCCGATGCCGTTGTCCTCAAGCGTGAGCCGCCGCTGATCGGCGTCCGCCCGGAGCGTGATGCGAGGCTTGGGGTCGTCGCCCAGGAGAGACGGATTGGCGATCGCCTCATAGCGCAGCTTCTCGCAAGCATCAGCAGCGTTCGAAATCAGCTCACGCAGGAACACATCCTTGTCGGAGTACACGGAGTGCACCATGAGGTGCAGGAGCTTGGCGACATCAGCTTCGAAGATACGGCTCTCGGGAGCAGGCGATGCATCGGACATGGCAGACACTCATGGGGATGGTGGCAGTCGCCCAGATCGCAAAACTGCAGCTCACTATCAAGGCTTTTACATTGAGGCTCAGACCGTATCGGCTATTGAACGTCCATAGAGCCGGCGACACGAGCGAAGGATTAGCATGGCGCTTCAAGATGACATTCTCGACCTCTCACGGCAGGTGCGGCGCGGGCCTCTGTCGCCCTGGTTTGATCGCAGGCTCCACGATCAGATCGAGAGCGGGCTGTTCCTGCCGGAGCCAGAGCTAAAAGCCGTCGGCGACGCACTTGTGGGTGAGTTGGAAGACTACCGGGAGCAGGCCGGCGTCTCGACTGCGGTTCTTGGCATGTCCGGTGGTGTGGACAGTGCCCTCACCGCAGCCTTGCTGAAGCGCGCCGGCTGGCGCGTGGTTGGCCTCACGCTGCCGATCGAGCAGAACCCAGAGGAGACCGAGCGGGGGGCTGAAGCCTGCCAAGCCTTAGGCCTCGAACACCTCCACCTTGATCTCTCAGAGCCCTACCGGCGTGTTGTCGCTGAGCTTGGCGGGCTCGATGCTCGTATCGCTTCCGAAGACGATGAGAGACTGCGCACACGGCGCGGTAACGTCCGAGCGCGGCTGCGCATGATCACGCTCTATGACCAGGCCCATCGCTTCGGCGGCATCGTCGCAAGCACCGACAACTTCTCTGAGCTCGGTGCCGGGTTCTGGACCCTGCACGGCGATGTGGGCGATCTCGCCCCCGTGCAGTCGCTGATCAAATCCTGGGAGGTGCCCTGGATGGCGCGCGCCTATGGCGTGCCGGAGCGAACCTGGCGGGCTAACCCGACGGATGGGCTCGGTATCGGCGGTGGCGACGAGGCGCAGATCGGAGTGAGCTACCTGGAATGGGACGTGATGGTCTTCGCGCTGCTGGAGGGCCTGTCTCGCAATCCAGGCCTCACCGCTGAGGATCTGAGCAGGGTTCTAGAGATTGGGGAAGACGCATACGCACGCGCGGCCCTTGGGACGGTGCTGCGACGGCTCCGGGGCACCTGGCACAAGCGGGTCAATCCGATCCGCCTCGACCACCCTGCGGCTGAGCGCTACGAGGCGCTCGATGCACTGGATGCCCAATTGTTCCGGCCTGCGGTGCTGCGCGCCGACGAAGCCCTGTCGCGGTTCTCGGGCGAGCTACAAGACCTCGCAAGCCAACTCGCTGACGCGCTGAAGACGTCTGACCGGCGCCTGGTGACAGCTGAGTCTTGCACCGCTGGGCTTCTCGCTGCCTGTGTGGCCGGTGCGCCCGGCAGCTCGGGTGTTCTGGAGGGCAGCTTCGTGACCTATTGCAGCTCGCTCAAGAGCGATGCTCTCGGGGTCCCAGCAGCGCTGATCGAGGAGAAGACACCCTACCACCCGGACGTGGCACGCCAGATGGCCACCGGAGCCCTGGATCGGGCTCCCTGTGCCTCGCTTGCTCTTGCCGTTACAGGTGTGGGTGGGCCCGGGCCGCACGAGGGCAAGCCGGCGGGGCTGGTCTACGTTGGGGCAGCCCTGCGGGGGCACGAGCCAGTCGCGGAAGAGCACCACTTCTCCGGGCGTCCCAAGCAGGTGCTCGCGGCCGCTGTTCGAGCCGCCCTTCACCTCGGCATGAGAACGATCAACGGAGCCGATGCGGTCCGCTAGCTGGGCTGAGTAGGAGCGGAACGCAGACTGACTACGCCTGCCGCTTAGCCGAGAGTGTCGGCGGCAAGCTCGGATCGAAAGCTGAGGTGCGTTGGTCGATCACATCCAGCCCACCGTCCGCGTCAGCTGCCACCGGCAGGTGGGCGAGCAGGTAGCGGGAGAAGGGCGGCCCATCGCCCGTGTGAAACGCCAGTATCCTGCCTTCGACCTCCCGGTCCCCCACGGTCATGCGGTCCCGCACACGCAAGTGGTCGAGCCAGGTCGGCGTCTCAAAGCGCTCGATCCAGACTGCCGGATCGGCTGCATCGTGGAGAAGAGCCCAGCGGCGGGCGCCATTGCGGCGTCGCATGCGCCGAAGGCTACTTGCGGCAGCGAGAAAGGCGCCAACCTCGCCTGAGGCAATCCGGTATTCTGTGCTTGCCACCACTGGACCGCTGGCTGGATCGAGTGAGGGCCGGTCGCTCTCACCCTCCAAGGCACCCGGGGCCGGCTCAAGGTTCATCTGATCTGGTGCAGGCATCGGCAGAACACGCCCGAGAAGGGCGGTCCCAGCAAGCGCGAGCGCGGCCGCGATCAAGCTCGTTGGCACACTGTAATGCTCAGCCACTACGCCCCAAAGCCAACCACCGAGCGCCAACCCACCAAACACACCCGCTTGGTAGATCGCCATGGCCCGTCCCACCACCCAGCGTGGGGTTCGCAGTTGGACCGTCACGTTGAACGTGGCCAGCACGAGAAGCCAGGCGGCGCCACCGAGAACCAGAGCCAGAAGGGTGATCACCAGAGAGGGGCTGAGCGCCACCACAAGACCTGCGCCGGCAAAGGCGGCGCTGCCGCCAGCCACGATCATCTCACTCGTCAAGCGTTCCCGCACCTTCCCTCCGATGAGGGCACCCGCTACGGCTCCCCCGCCAAAGGCTGCCAAGAGCAGGCCGTATGTGATCGCACCCCCGCCGAGCAGATCCCGGGCAACCAGAGGGATCAGCGCCCATAAGGCAGCCGCAAAGAACCCGAATGTGCCAGCGCGTACGAGCACGGTCTGAAGGGTGTGCGACAACCGCGCGAACCGTAGACCCGCCAGCATGGCGGCCATCATGGTCTCCGGAGGCAGCCGCGCCTCAGTGGCCGGTCGCTTCCACGTGAGCAAGACGGCGATCAGGCCGAAATACGAGACGGCATTGATCCCAAACGCCACGGTAGCACCGGCCCAGGCTACGATCGCTCCTCCGAGCGCCGGCCCGGCGGCACGGGCCAAGTTGAAGGCGACGCTGTTGAGCGCGACCGCGGCCGGCAACTCGGGCCG
>JAESFL010000411.1_pt1 | contig 32057 bp, 23 predicted proteins | sample 9269401 | NCBI WGS metagenome assembly JAESFL01 (sample SAMN14506025, study PRJNA617098) | algae metagenome | isolation source: Gloeocapsa sp. UFS-A4-WI-NPMV-4B04 and co-occurring heterotrophs from desert... | place: USA: Utah | collected 2006-10-01 | reverse complement strand
GGCCGCGTCTCCAAATGCTCCGCGAGAAGCCGGTCTCTCAAGGCGGCAATCGTCCGGCGCTCGTCCTCGTTTGTCGCTTCGATGGCGAGGTCGCACTCGCTGTCGAGGCCCATGGAGCGGTTGTTCAGGTTCGAGGAGCCGATGCGCAGGAACGCGTCATCGACGATGATGAGCTTGGAGTGGATGAGCACCTGGCACTCCCCGCCCGCTCCATTGGGAATGACCGGGTAATAGACGCGCAGGCGGTCGTAGTGATCGCATTTGCGCAGACGCCGGATCAGCCTGTCCCGGTTTGTGCCCATGACCAGCTCCTCGGCCCACCCATGAGACTCGTGAGTCTGGATGACTACTATTTCCGGCCCGTCGGGATCGGCGAGGCGCCGTTCCAGAACGTCGCCGATTGCGGGGGCGGTCATGTACTGCGCTTCGATGTAGATGCTCTTTCTGGCGGCGGAGAGCGCATCCAGGGTCAGAGCCGCAGCCTCCTGGGCAGAAGGCTGATCTCCCCAGGCCGGGTAGGTTCGGGCGATGGCGACCGGCACATTGACGAAATCGGCGCCAAGGTCCTGCGGCCACGGATCGACCTCGTCCGGTCGGGCTGGGCTCGGCTCTTCGCCCGTCGCGAATTTCCAGCGACCATAGCCCACCTCGGCGATGGACCGCGCAGCCTCGCCGTCGACGGCCATTTGCAGATCGTGGACCGGCTCGTAGATGCTCCCGTCATCCCTTAGCCGGAGAGGGTCGTCACAGGCATGGCGATAGGTGTCCCAGCGCTCCACTGTCAGGTCTATGCCGCCGACGAACGCCAGGGCATCGTCGATGCAGACAATCTTCTGGTGGTGGGCGGCGTAAAGCGGATGATGGGTGTCGAGCTTGAGCTGGAGCCGCGGATGGTCCTGCCACTCGGCGCCGAAGATCAGCGGGCCGGGAGCGCCGGGGGCATGCACGACGGCGATGCTCCACACCAGGATCCTGACCTCAAGGTCCGGCTTGGCCTCCACAAGAGAGCGGAGCAGGGGACCGAGCGGGGGCGAATCTTCGGCGCTCACGTCCGGGCGCAGGCGGATGCTGCCGTCGAAGTCCCAGCCGATGATCAGGATGGAGCTTTGAGCACGGCACAGGGCTGCTTCCAGGCAGGCGAAGTACGCGGCGCCGTCGATCAGGACCGATGCACGATCAGCCTGTGCGATGCGCCAGCAGTTCTGCCCTGGGCGTAAGATCGAGCCTTCAGACGACCGTAGGGCTGCCTGGGCGAACTTAAGTTCCTGCCGGCTCGTCGATTCTTCCAGAAGCTGCACGCGACTAAGATCCTAACGCAATCCTGTGCCAACTCGGCAACCAAGGCCGAGGTTCCGGGTGGAAACCCTGCGCTCCAAAATCGTTCTCCAGGGCGGACCAGGCTTGCGAACCGGGTTCGCACCCCGATATTCCGTAACTCTCCAGCATGGATGGAAATGCGTGTTCGATTGGATTGTCAGCCTCATTGAGAAAACCGGGTATGTTGGCATTGCCCTGCTCATGCTGCTCGAAAATGTTTTTCCCCCGATCCCCTCGGAAGTCATCATGCCCCTGGCGGGCTTTTCCGCCGCTAAGGGTGCGCTCAGCTTCACAGGAGTCGTCATTGCGGGGACCATTGGCTCGCTCTCCGGCGCCTATTTCTGGTTTCTGATCGGCCGCTGGATCGGACCGAAGCGCCTGAAGCGGTTCGCTGCCAGGCACGGTCGGTGGCTGACCATGCATCCCGATGAGGTGGATCAAGCCAGGGCCTTCTTCTCCCGCCATCAGGCGCTCGCCTTGTTCTTCGGGCGCCTGATCCCGGCAATCCGATCCTTGATCTCCGTCCCGGCCGGGGTGAACTGCATCCCGATCTCCACCTTCATGCTGTGGAGCTCCCTTGGAACGGCTCTCTGGACGGTCTTCCTTGCAGGCGCCGGGTACCTGCTCGAGAGTCAGTACGAGAAGGTCTCGGAATGGCTGAACCCTGTTTCCAACGTCGTCTTTGCGTGTCTGGCTGCGTGGTATGTGTACAGGGTTGTCCGCTTCAAGGCGCCCGAGGCTCCCGAAGGCGCCTGAAATTTCATCGGGACCGGTTCGACTTCCGCGCAGACAGTTGCATGAGATTCAGCCCTCTGCCGTTGCCAATTTGGCGAAGCGCCTAATAATTTACACAGTCCGTACGGTGAGCGTATCAACCACAGCATGAAGGCTCGGCTGGCTTCTGTTGCGCTTCACCTGGCCGGGGCATGACATCAGGACTGAAGGGCGAGCATGGACAAGGAACTTGAGAACAAAATCCGCGAGCGGGCCTATGAGCTCTGGATGCGGCACGGGAGCCAGCCGGGCCAGGCTGACGAGTACTGGTATCAGGCGGAGCGGGAGATTCTCGGCGAAAGCAGCGAAGGATCCGGTGTCCAACCCCCATCCCTCATCGATCCTGCTCCCTTGGGCATGACCAGCATGACGGCCGATGAGGCTCCTCCAGCCGCTCCGAAAACGCGCAAGAAACGCAGTCCTACTCCAGCGCCCGTGGAGGAGAGCAGCGATCCTCCTGCCGCCGCGCCGAAGCGCCGGCGGACGACGCGGGTGACCTGAGTACGATCAGAGGGGAAGCCTTCGACCTTCAGTCGGAGGCTCTTTGGTGGAACTCCCTCGAAGTCGAGCACGTCACACGTGCCAGGAGCGATCTCGGCCTCTATATAGTCAGGTGACTGCCTTTGATGTGAGGACCCGGCCTTGCCGAATTCCAGCGTTCCCTACGCGCCTCTCGCCCGTCATGCCATGGCGTATGTCCTCGCCGGCGGGCGGGGCAGCCGATTGATGGAACTGACTGACATTCGCGCCAAGCCCGCAGTCTATTTCGGCGGCAACACGCGCATCATCGATTTTGCACTCTCGAATGCCCTGAACTCCGGCATCAGGCGCATCGGCGTGGCAACGCAGTACAAGGCTCATAGCCTGATCCGCCATCTGCAGCGAGGGTGGAATTACTTCCGGGCCGAGCGGAACGAAAGCTTCGACATCCTGCCGGCCAGCCAGCGTGTCTCGGAAACCATGTGGTACGAAGGCACGGCCGATGCGGTCTTTCAGAACATCGACATCATTGCCAGCATCGATCCTGAGTACATCATCATCCTTGCCGGCGACCACATATACAAGATGGACTACGAACTCATGCTCCGCCAGCACGTCGATATGGCAGCCGACGTGACCGTCGGCTGCCTCGAAGTGCCGCGCATGGAGGCGACCGGCTTCGGCGTGATGGCCGTAGACGAAACGGATCGTATCATTTCCTTTCTTGAGAAACCCGCCGATCCGCCTGGCATGCCGGACAATCCCAATAAGGCCCTAGCAAGCATGGGCATCTACGTCTTCAACACCCGGTTTCTCTTCGATCAGCTAAGACGCGATGCGGAGACACCCGGCTCGAACCGGGATTTCGGGAGGGACATCATTCCCTATCTGGTTCAGCACGGCAAAGCCGTGGCGCATCGGTTCACACGCTCGTGCGTCCGCTCGGGAGCGGAGGCCGGCGGGAGCGATGCGGAGGCCTATTGGCGGGATGTCGGGACCGTGGATGCCTACTGGGAGGCGAATATCGACCTGACGGCGATCGTGCCCTCCCTCGATCTCTATGATCATGACTGGCCCATCTCCACGTTTACGGAAACATGGCCCCCGGCGAAATTCGTGCATGATCAGGATGGGCGCCGCGGTCACGCCATCAACTCGCTCGTCTCCAGCGGCTGCATCGTGTCGGGAGCATCCCTGCGCCAGTCGCTCGTCTTTACGGGCGTCCATCTCCATTCATACGCCTCCGTGGAGGGAGCCGTTATCCTTCCCTATGCGGATATCGGCAGGGGCGCGCGGCTCAAGAACGTCATCGTCGACCGGGGAGTGCGCGTTCCTGACGGGCTCGTGGTCGGCGAGGATCCCGAACTCGATGCCCAGCGCTTCAGGCGCACGGAAAAGGGCATCAGCCTCATCACGAAGCCGATGATCGAGAGATTGTCTGGATGAGGCCTCTGAATGTTCTCTCCGTCACGTCAGAGATCTTTCCCATCATCAAGACAGGCGGATTGGCCGATGTCGCCGGCGCTCTTCCGGCCGCGCTCGCGGCGGAGAATGTGACGGTCGTCACGCTCGTTCCGGGATATCCGGCCGTAATGAAGGCACTTGACGGATCGCAGGTCGTCCATCGCTATCAGGGCCTCTTCGGCGGAACGGCTAGCGTTCTGTCGGGAAGGGCGGGGGGGCTGGACATCTTCGTCATCGATGCTCCGCATCTCTACGACCGGCCCGGTTCTCCGTACCTTGCTCCCGACGGCCGGGACTGGCTGGACAATGGGCGGCGCTTCGCGGCCCTCGCCCGAGTTGCGGCCGATCTCGGTCAGGGACTAGCGCCGGGATTCGTTCCCGATGTGGTTCATGCCCATGATTGGCAGGCAGGCCTCGTGCCGATCTACCTGGACCTCAAGGAAGGTCCGCGCCCTGCAACAATCGTGACGATCCATAACATCGCCTTCCAGGGCGTCTTCCCACCACACCTGTTGTACGAACTGGGGCTGCCGGCCGGCACCTTCACCATCGACGGAGTCGAGTATTACGGGCAAATCGGATTCTTGAAGGCAGGCCTGCAACACGCGGATCGGATCACGACCGTTTCACCGACCTATGCCAAGGAAATTCAGACGTCCGAAGGCGGGATGGGGCTCGATGGATTGCTGCGGGCGCGCTCGGATGTCGTGTCCGGCATTCTCAACGGGATCGATGACAAGGTCTGGGACCCTGCAACGGACACGCATCTCGAACGGACTTACGACCGCGACGATCTCGATGCCCGCACCGCCAACAAGGCGGCTCTGCAGAAGCGTCTGAGCCTGAATCCTGACCCGGACGCGATGCTCTTCGGCGTCGTCAGCCGCCTGTCGGAGCAGAAAGGCCTCGACCTCGTGCTCGCAGGCCTATCGAGGCTTCTGGCCGATGGAGCGCAACTGGCGCTGCTGGGTTCCGGAGACATGGCCCTTGAGAGCAGCTTTCGGACCGCCAGCATCGCTCATCACGGTCAGGTCGGATGCTTCTTCGGGTATGACGAGGGTCTCGCCCACTTGATCCAGGGCGGCAGCGATGCCCTGCTCGTGCCATCGCGGTTCGAACCCTGTGGCCTGACGCAGCTCTGCGCCATGCGCTACGGGAGCGTTCCCATTGTGTCTCGGGTGGGTGGACTGGCCGATACGGTGATCGACGCCAATGAGATGGCTATTGCTGCCGGTGTCGCCACGGGTCTTCAGTTCGGACCTATCCTGCTCTCACCGTTCATGGATGCCATCGACCGGACGAAAGCCCTCTGGCGCGACAGGCAGGCATGGCGGCGCCTGCAGAGCAACGGCATGCGCGCGGATGTGAGTTGGCGTCGCCCCGCGAAGCAATATGCCGACCTCTACCGGTCCTGTCTGTCTACGTGAGATCGATGGTAAGAGCGCCGTATCAGGCGCTCTTCCTTTTCTCGGGCTTCGGCTGCTTGACAGGCTTCAGCTGGAACAGCAGCAGGGAATGAGCCGTGACCGTGTAGACCTTGCCGAAGCCGAACTCCGCCGGAGTGTCCAGATCCGGCTGATTGGTATCGATGTGACACATCCAAGCCTCTCCGCCAACCACCTCCGGCAAGGTGCATTTCACCACATCGTTATGAGCATTCATGATCATCAGGAGGGTCACATCCGTGCCTCGCCTGCGGATGCCGGTCGGTTGCGCGCGACCGTCGAGCAGGATGCTGATGCAGCGGGCGTTCGGATCTTCCCAGTTCTCAGGCGTCATCTCATCACCAGAAGGGGTGAGCCACGTCACATCCTTGACATCGAGCTCCTCATTATAGATGCCGGATAGAAAGCGCACGCGTCTCAGGATCGGCAGGTTCTGACGCAGCTGGATCAGCTTGCGAGTGAACTCGAGAAGCTCGACTCCATCCTCGTCGATCCCTTCCCAATCGATCCAGGATACCTCGTTATCCTGACAGTAAGCGTTGTTATTGCCCTGCTGAGTTCGGGCAAACTCGTCGCCGGCCAGCAGCATGGGAGTTCCTTGCGAGAAGAGCAGGGTGGCCATCATGTTGCGGATCTGGCGCAAGCGCAGCGAGCGGATCTCGGGATCGTCTGTCGGGCCCTCCACACCGTAGTTGAAGGAGAGGTTGTGATCGTGGCCGTCCTTGTTGTCCTCGCCGTTCGCCTCGTTGTGCTTCTCGTTGTAGGAGACGAGATCGTTCAACGTGAAGCCGTCATGGGCGGTGACGAAGTTCACGGATGCCCAGGGCCGACGTCCACGTTTGTTGAAGATATCCGCCGATGCCGTGAGGCGGGCCGCGAGTTCCGGCAGCTTTCCTTCGTCGCCTTTCCAATAGGCGCGCACCGTGTCGCGATAGCGGTCGTTCCACTCGGCCCAGCCGGGCGAGAAGCGGCCGACCTGATAGCCGCCCGGTCCGCAATCCCATGGCTCGGCGATCAGCTTGACCTGGCTGAGCGCAGGATCCTGGCGGCAAGTATCGAGGAAGCGACCATCCTCCTCGAAGCCGTGCGGCTCACGGCCCAGGATGGTTGCGAGATCGAAGCGGAAGCCGTCGATCTGAACCTCCTGCGCCCAGTAACGGAGGGAATCCGTGACCATCTGGAGCACGCGGGAGTGGCTGAGGTTTACTGTGTTTCCTGTGCCCGTATCGTTGATGTAGTAGCGCTGATCGGGAGCAAGGCGGTAATAGGATGCATTGTCGATGCCTCTAAAGGACAGGGTCGGCCCAAGCTCGTTGCCTTCGGCCGTGTGATTGTAGACCACGTCCAGGATCACTTCGATACCGGCATCGTGAAGATGACTCACCATCTCCTTCACTTCGTTAATGAAGGGTGTTGCTAGGTAGCGCGGTTGCGGCGCGAAGAAGCCGATCGAGTTATAGCCCCAATAGTTCTTCAGGTTCTTTTCGACCAGATAGCTGTCATCCACGAAAGCATGGATCGGCAGCAGTTCGACGGCCGTTACGCCGAGGTTCTTGATATATTCGATGACCTCATGCTGCATGAGTCCTGAGAACGTGCCGCGAAACTCCTTCGGCACCGCTGGATGCTGCATGGTGAAGCCGCGCAGATGTGTCTCGTAGATGATCGACCGCTCCCATGGGATCTGCGGTCGGCGCGCCCGCGCCCACGTGAAAGCCGACTCGACGACCCGGCATTTTTGCATGAACGGCGCGCTGTCGCGTTTGTCGAAGGAGAGGTCGGCATCGGGCGAACCGAGGGTGTATCCGAACAGAGCCGGGTTCCACTTCAGGTCGCCGATGAGCTGCTTGGCATAAGGATCGAGCAGGAGCTTGTTGGGGTTGAAGCGATGGCCGGCCGTGGGCTCGTAGGGGCCGTGGACGCGGTAGCCGTAGGTCGTCCCCGGCCGCGCATCCGGCAGGTATCCATGCCAGACCTCGTCCGTATATTCCGGAAGCTCGACCCGTTCGATTTCCCGCTGGCCGTCCTCGTCGAACAGGCAAAGCTCAACCTTCGTGGCATTGGCGGAGAAGATCGCAAAGTTGACGCCCAGTCCATCCCATGTGGCTCCGAGGGGGTAGGGAAGTCCTTCCCGGACACGGGAGGTGCGACGCACGTTCGGGGCTACGATCTGAGCCGACGACTGCTCACGGATATCGACTTTGTCATTCATTGAAAATCTCGGAAGCCAAGCGAGGCGAATTGCCTGTGTTCATCAACGCGCAAGCCTGCCGGAAGTCCCCGCCAAGCTGAACTATAAGTTCGGTTCATCATCCTCACGATCAAGCACGGGATGAGCATTGTAAGAGGCTTGCTCGTGAGCACGGGTAAGCAGGGTCGACATTTAAGAGGCGGGCTCCTGATCGATCATGCATCCGTCTTAAATGGCATCAGCTTGAGAACGGCAAAGGGGACTTCCTTCACGACGTCGGAGACTTTTGTCCGATCCTGATCGATGAGGATCTCGTCTCCTGTTATCACATTCAGCCAAGTCCCGTGAGCCAGATCGATGCTTGCGTCGCCCCAGATTGCGGTGTCGACCGATGGGTCGGTGTTCTTTATCAAGCCCGCCCACAGACGCGGAACGACGACTGCAAGATAATCGCTGCCGTGTCGCCTGACATAAGTCAGAAGATGGTCCACATGGGCACCTTCGGCTTCTAGCATCCGATAGTCGCCCTCGGCATAGAGCGCTGGTGATTGGGTCCGGTCACGCAACAGGGCAGCAATGATACGCTGCTTGATCCGTCCGTCGGTCCAGTTGCTCATGAGAGACATGAGTGGGTCCCACTTCTCCAGAGCTTTTGTGCGGGCCGTGTAGTCCACCGGACGTCTATTATCCGGATCGACCAGCGAAAAGTCCCAGAACTCCGTTCCCTGATAAATATCAGGCACACCCGGCAGCGTCAGCTTGAGCACCGTGCGGGTCAATCCGTTCAACATGCCCAACGTGGAGAGGCGCCGGGCCAGGTCTCCGAAGCGATCCAGGAACGGGCTCTTCGGGTCTAGTACGGCACTCAGAAGCGCAAGAGCGGCATCCTCATAGGCTTGGCTCGGGGCAACCCAGCTCGTGTGCCGCTTGGCTTCACGAAGCGCCTTGGTGAGGTAGCCCTCCATCCGCTGCTGGAACGAGGCTAGTTTCTTGCGATCAGCCTTCTCCAGAAGCTCCAGGGGCCATGCGCCGAGGAGGGCTTGGAGCAGGATGATCTGATCGTTCCCGTCCGGCGCGGGAACACCGTCGATGTCCGACAGGTGATGGGATGCGACTTCCTTCCAGAGACTGAGGGCGTCTGCCCATTCCTCTGGCATCTCGGAAAGCGCGAGAAGCCGCGCGCGCGCGTCCTCGCCGCGTTTAGTGTCGTGGGTGGCGGTGGCAATCATGGCATGGGGCCAATTCCTGGCGCGGTCCGCGTTCGCCTGATGGAAGGCGAACGCGGACAGGCCGAAATGACCGGGATCGCCGCCCACCTCGTTCAAAGCGATCAGGCGTCCATAGCGATAGAAAAGCGTGTCCTCCAGGCTCTTGGCCATGACTGGACCCGTGAGTTGCTGGAAACGTCGGCGGAAGCGGCGCACGTCGTCAGGGTCGCCAAAGTGCATCCGTCCGAGCAGGACCGAGGCGGTGAAGTCGTGCACGGTCGTATCGGGAAGGGCGCTGAAGGCCTTGGCGGCCCCGACACTCTCCTCGATCAGGCGCACATCCTCCGAGCTAGGCTCGCCATCCTTCAGGTAGCTGCGGTAGACGGGGAATGCCGCAACGATCTCCACCAGGGCCTGGCGCAGGGCGAACATCGTATAATCGCGCGTGCGGCGGCTGGCATCGGCGATGGCCTTGATGTCGGAGACCAAGACCCCGAGTTCGCTGGCGAAGTTCTTCTCGGTGATTTCGACCTTGGCCTGCTTGAGGAGATCCTCATAGGAGCCCTGAAGGCCTGATGCCTCGCGGTAGATTCGCTCAAACGCTTCGCCTGATCGCCCGTCCACCAGCACGCCATCGATCACATTGAGCGTGTCGTATCCGGACGTTCCGGCAACCGGCCAGGGACGCAGCTCTTCGCCGGGCCCGAGGATTTTCTCGACCACCACATAGAAGCCCGGGCCGACCTTCTCCTGAAGGGCGCGGGCATAGCCCTCCGGATCGGCGAGGCCGTCGATGTGATCGATCCTGAGGCCGTGCACCAGACCTTCGTTCACGAGACGGAGGATCAGCTCGTGAGTCTTCTCGAAGATCAGCGGGATCTCGACCCGAACGCCGGCCAGCGTATTGATGTCAAAGAACCGGCGATAGTTGATGTCGCTCGATGCCACCCGCCAGAAGGCGAGGCGGTAGGCCTGCGCCTCCAGGAGGCGGTGCAGGGCATCGAACCCCCCTGGATCATCCGGGTTGCCATTGATGGCCGTGACGGCTCTGTCGATAGCCTTCCGCAGGTCCGGCGAAGCTGCAACGGCCTGTGCCAGATCATGCTTCAGTCCCTCTGCCTCCTCCGCGAGAGATGAGTTCCCACTGGCGGCCGGCTGTCCCATCGCTCGCAGGCGCTCGGTAATGCTCCGCAACGTCCCGGCCTTAGCAGGGCTGCTCAGGGAAACCAGGGCGCGATCGAGAATCTCCGGATAGGTCGTCGGACAAACCGGGAAGCGGTGCTCCCAATGCCACACGTTGAAGGAGCCGTCCTCAGGATCGAATTTCAGCTGCAGCTCGCCTCGTTCAAGAACCTCGCCATAGAGACCGCCTAGGGATGGGATGATCAGCTTGCCGTCGGCTCCGGGGCGCTCCCAGTCGATGTCGAAAGCGTCGGCCACTGGGGAGAGACGCCCCCATTCCAGCACGGAAAGCCACCACTCGTTGGACTGACCGCCGACGCCCATGTGGTTCGGCACGATATCGAGCACGAGCTTGAGGCCGTGCTCGTTCAAAGCCTCCGAGAAGCGGCGGAATCCCTCTTCCCCGCCGAGTTCCGGATTGATCACGGAATGATCGACGATGTCATAGCCGTGGGCGGATCCGGGGGCGGCCGCCTGAATGGGCGACGAATAAACATGGCTGATGCCGAGTTTGGCCAGATAGGGCACGATCTTCACGGCATCGTCGAAGGTGAATTCCTTGTGAAACTGCAGGCGATAGGTGGCACGGGGCGGCGGCGCCGCGAGGATGCTCTTGCGGGCGCGCACGTCCCGCCCCTCTTCGGCGAGAGCCACGGCGAGCCTCGCCATCAGGCTGCCGGGGGAGGCGATATCCTCGATAGTGTTCGACAGCCTGCGGCGCCAGTTGGGATGGCCGACATCCATGCCGGGCATGTTGGGTTGGTTCAACTCGCCAGACGCATCCTCGATCTGCACGGCTGTGAGTACTGAGGACGTGCGGGCGAGGTAACGGATGGTTGCCTCGAGCGGTGGTTCTTCTGGCACGCGTGTTGAGGGCAGAAGACCTTCTCCTGCGAGCGCCTCGGCAAAGTGGCCCTTGTCAGTCTTGCGCGCAGCGCGCTCGCGGTCGGACGTCTTCGGGTCGAAGATGCCGAGCGTCTGGCGCAGGTCGACATCGAGGCCGCGCCACCAGCCGGTGAAGGTCGGCAGGTCATGGGTGGTGATGACGGCGAGGGCCGAGCGGGGATACTGGTTCGTCTTCTTGAAGGCAGCTCCTTCGCGCTCGAAGGGCAGAACCCGGTAGCTGAGGACACCCGACTCCATGATCGCGTCGGAAAAGCCTTCCGGTGCCGTGCCGAGATCTTCCGCGATTACAAGGCAGCGGGCGCGGTGGCTCTCGATGCGCAGCACCCCGAGCATGGCCTCGAACGGGTAATCCACATAGGCCCCCTGCGAGGCCGGAGCACCCGACGGGATCAGGAAGAGGCGCTGAAGCTGGAAGGCGTGATCGATGCGGATCGCTCCGGCATGGCGCATGTTGGCCGTGACGAGGTCGCGGAAGGCAGCCAGCCCCTGCTCTTCCAGGGTAAGCGGGTTGAAGGGCGGCAGGCCCCAATCCTGTCCCTGGGGCCCAAGCGGGTCGGGCGGGGCGCCGGTGGACAGTCCCGGGGCATAACGCTCCGGCGTCGACCAGATCTCGGATCCGCCGCCATCCGATCCGACGGCGAGGTCGCGATAGAGCCCGATGGGAAGTCCGGCGGCGCGGGCCCGTTCAGCAGCTTGGCCCAGTTGCCGGTCGGCCAACCATTGTAGCCAGGCATGGAAGGCGACACGCTCCGCCTCCTGCGACCGGAAGCGCCTGACCTCGTCCGAATGGACTGACCGGAAAGGTTCAGGCCACTCGCCGGCCCAGAACTTCCCCTGCGCTCGGAAATGCTCCGAGAGCGCCTCGAAGGTGGCGTGCGCCTCTAGGGCCTCGCCACCTTTGTGTCGGAAAGCGTCAAAAGCGGCATGGTCTCCCGAGGTCTGGAACAAAGCCCAGAGAGCGTCGAGGACGGGGCGCCTGATGGCCCATACCGCCGCGTAATCGATGAGTTGAGCACTGCGGAGCTGAGCGAGACGCTGCTGCACGTCCGCACTCTGAAGCGCCTGCTGCGCGCCACTTTCGGCGAAGCCCTCGACGGCTGTCGGGTCGATGTAGAGGGACTCAAGGAACAGGCGTGAGGACGGCGAATAAGGAGAGATCTTGGAGCGGTCAGCCGCGAACAGCGCATGAACTGGGCTGAGACCCAGGAACGCGCCGCCGAAGCGTCCGACGCTCTCTGCGGTAAGAGCCACGTCCGAGAAATCGCCAATCCCGAGGTCACGCTCCGAGCGCAGGGAATAGACCTGTGCGGTCAGTCCCCACAGCCTTGCGTCACCCTTCAGGGCCTCGGGCTCCCAGCACCTCTCCGGGGCGGCGATGATGGTCGCCTCCCGCTCGCCCAGCCGGAGTTGATGGTAACCCATCGGGAGGGCGGGGAGATCGAGCGTGCGGCTGGCTTTGGTGAGCCGGCCCACGTGGGTGGTTCCGTCCTCCTCGGTCAGAGTCCAGGCCGAGGCTCCGGCAGCGCTGCGCAGTTTGATCTTCGCAGGCGCTCCGGCTTCCACGGTCATGACCGCAGGTATCGGGCCTGTCTTCAGCCGTTCCAGTCGCTCGAGACTCTCCTGCGCCCCCTTCACCGATGCGACGTTGAGCCCAAGGGCGGCGAGCAGGGCCTCGCGCGTGTCGGAACTCGTCTCAACCTTTTTTCCGAAGGCATCGCTGTAGTCCTGGGAAATGCCGACGAGCGCTGCCATCCGCTCCAGCAGAGCGTCCAGCTTGCTCATGCAGATGCCCCCTTCATGATGATTGCTGACCACTGCGGAAGCTGAATGCTCTCATCCGTGATCTCGGCCCCTTCACTCGACCAGAGCACGCGCATGTTTTCATCGGCAGTCCCGCTCATGATCCCGTCGCCGAAATTCGCCAGCAGGCGCAGCGTGCCGGCCGAGAAGGTCCATGTCACGTCGAGTGTTTTCTCCGGAGAGATTGCATAGGTGGAGCCCCGGTACTCGCTCTTCAGCAGAGGCACGATCTCCTGCTGCCTCAGGTCGAGAAGGTGACGGGTCTGTGCGAGAACCTCTTGATGGGGCGATCGCGCAGCCTCCGGCCAATCGATCTTGGACCGCTCGAAGGTCGCACGATCTGTCGGGTCGGGAATGCGCCTCGACATCTCCGGATCCGCGAAAGCCTTGAAGCGCTTGAACTCGCCGCGTCGTCCTTCGCGCACGGCCTTGGCGAGATCCGGCTCGCTCTCGAAATCGACGAAGAACTGAAATGGTGTCGATGCAGCCCATTCCTCACCCATGAAGATCAGCGGGATGTGCGGCGACAGGAGAAAGACGCCTTGCGCGAGAGCAAGGCGCTCGGGCGGGATCAGATGCGACAGGCGTTCGCCGAAGGCGCGATTGCCCACCTGATCGTGATTCTGAAGGAAGGACACGAAGGCTGTCGGGGTGAGATGCCCCGAAGGCTCGCCGCGACCAACGCCGTCCTTATGCGGAGACGGATCTCCCTGATAGGCGAAGCCCTCCGCCAGCGCCCGTCCAAGATGCTCGAGCGGGCGGTTGGCGTAATCCTCGTAGTAGCCTTCGTTCTCTCCGGTCAGAAGGGCATGCCATGAATTGTGGATATCATCGGCCCACTGTGCCGTGTGGAGCTTCGGTTGTCCGTCAGTGTTGCGTCCAAGCCAGCGCGCCTGGTTGGCCTCGTTCTCGAGCACAAGATGAACGTGCCGGTCAGGAATGGCGTCACGGATTCTGTTTGCCAACTCTTCGATGAAGTGCGGCTTGCCGTCATCCACGATGGCATGGACGGCATCAAAGCGAAGTCCGTCGATATGGAACTCCTCCAGCCAGTACAGTGCGTTGTGAAAGAAGAAGTCGCGTACGTTGCGGCTGCCTTCCCCATCGACGTTGATGCCTGCTCCCCAAGGCGTCGGATGGCGCTCTGTGAAGAAGGTCTTGGCGTAAGCGTGAAGATAATTTCCTGACGGTCCAAAGTGATTGTAGACCACGTCGAGGAAGACCATGATGCCGAGTGCGTGCGCGTGTTCCACAATGCGCTTTAAGTCGTCGGGGCTGCCATAGGCCGCATCGGGCGCATAAGGCAGAACGCCGTCATAACCCCAGTTCCGCCGGCCCGGGAACTCGCCGATAGGCATGAGTTCAATGGCCGTGATGCCGAGATCGCGCAGATCTTCAAGCTTGGCCATTAGGCCTGTATAGGTGCCCTCCGGCGTCGCTGTTCCCACATGAACCTCGTATAGGACGGTTTCCTCCCACGGCCTTCCCGTCCATGAGGTGTCGGACCATTGATACATTCCGGGATCGACGACGAGGCTCAGGCCGTGAACGTCATCGGGCTGGAACCTGGATGCCGGATCAGGCACCACGAGGCTGCCGTCTATTTTATAACCATAGCGGCTGCCAACACGGGCTTCCTGCGAGACAAGGCGATACCAGCCGTCATCATCGGCACTCAGCGGAAGCTCGGCCTTATCGAGCACGAGCCGCACGTCTCGAGCGGTAGGCGCCCACAGGGCAAAGCGAATACCTTCGGGGGTTATCTCAGCCCCATAGGGCATAGAGTGAACGCGCCGCATCTGAACTCCGGAAAGCAGGGGGAGGCACTTGCGAACGAACATTGCAGGGCAATGTTCCGGAGCAACAGAAAAAACAGCCAAGCTGACTTTGCAGGTTGTGAAATGAGCCGGCCTGTGCAGCCAAGCTGGCTGAAAGGATTAATCAGAAATATTCGAAAATTTTGGCGGAACCAACCGAGGGGGAAGTGAGTTAAAAGCCCGACTGCCTATGGCGCGGGGGGTCGATGGGGATCGCGCCTCTGAGCTAACATGTTGGATTCATCTCAACTGGACACCGTTTCAGGTGTCTCGACCTTGGCGCATGCCGAACTTCTGAGCGGCTCCCAGGCTTCCGTTTCCATCAAGCGCCGTCAGTCAATTCTTTTCGTTACATCCGAGATCGCCGACTACATCAAGGCTGGTGGCCTTGGTGAGGTGTCTGCCGCGTTGCCGCGTGCGCTCCGCCACCACTATGATGTGAGAATTCTCATTCCAGGCTATCGCCAAGTTCTGTCGCAGATCGGCGATGTGGAAGAGATTGCCCGTCTGCCGGCGTCATTCGGCATCCCAGCCTGCGGACTTGGACGCGGAACCACCCAGGACGGCCTGACGGTTTACGTGCTCCTGTGCCCGGAATTGTATGACCGGGACGGATCGCCTTATGTCGACTGCTTCGGGGATGACTGGAGTGACAACGACGTCCGCTTCGCACGTCTTGGCTTGGCGGCAGCCGATATCGCGTGCGGTAACGGCGATCCCTTGTGGCGCGCCGATCTTCTGCACCTCAACGATTGGCCTTCTGGGCTTGCATCCGCCTATCTCGCTTGGCGCGGGCAGCGCATTCCGACAATCCTGACGATTCACAATCTTGCCTATCAGGGAAATTTCGACCGCAATCGGTTGTCACACCTGGGCATTCCCGATGCTGCCTTTCAGATGAACGGCGTCGAGTTTTACGGCAAGCTCTCGTTTCTGAAGGCAGGCATCTATTATTCGTCGCATATCACGACCGTGAGCTCCACCTACGCCCATGAGATCACACGGCCGGAATTCGGCTGCGGTCTCGATGGTCTTCTCAGGACCCGCGCCGAGGAAGGGCGTCTCGACGGCATCATCAACGGCATCGATGCAAGCTGGGACCCAAGCACGGATCCTTACCTCGTCAGCCGATTTTCTGCCGAGAACTTCCGGGGCAAGCGCGCCAACGCCAACAATGTGCGCAGGAGCTTCGGGCTCGATGTATCCTCCGGGCCGCTCTTTGCCGTGGTGTCGCGCCTCGTGCATCAGAAAGGCGTCGACCTCGCCATCTCGGCGGCGGAAACCATCGTTTCCCAAGGAGGCCAGATTGCGGTCATCGGTCAGGGCGAGGCTCGCTTCGAGTCCGAGCTGCAGGCCCTGTCCAGCCGTCATCCTGGCTCCGTCGGCGTCAAGATCGGCTATGACGAAGGCGATGCCCGTCGCATGTATGCGGGCAGCGACTTTCTGCTTATGCCTTCTCGGTTCGAGCCCTGCGGTCTCAGCCAGATGTATGCGCAGCGTTTCGGCTCATTGCCGATCGCGCACAAGACCGGCGGGTTGGCCGATACGATCGAAGACGGGGTCACCGGCTTCCTGTTCGGCGAGCCCTCGCTCAATCGGTTTACCGATGCGATCAGAAGAGGTCTCGACACATTCCGCTCGAGATCTCGTCTCTTGACCATGCGCCGGGCTGCGATGAACAGGCCTCATGGTTGGGACCGTTCCGCCTCCCGGTATCAGGATGTGTATGAGCGCGCCTGCCAAGCGGCTTTGGCCTAGCTCATCGATATCGACTTCAGACGTCATTCTCTCGACATTTCCTGTGACGCTGTTCCAACAGAAAAACCCGTGGCTGCGAAGGCAGCCACGGGCTCTGTGCTTTAGTAACTAGGCGGCTTTAGTCCTTACCGCCGCGGCCATTTCCGTTGCCGCCGCCGGCGGGTCCGTCGGCATCGGTCCCGTCGCCGTTGTTCGAGCCGCCCGGGTTCGAGGAGTCGTTCCCGTCAGGATCATTGCCGTGGCCGTTGTTCCCGTTCCCGTTCCCGTTCCCGTTCCCGTTGCCGTTCCCGTTCCCGTTGCCACCGCCGTTCCCGTTGCCACCAGTGCCACCGTTGCTGCCGGTACCGCCATTGCCGCCCGTGCCGCCGTTACCACCAGTGCCACCGTTTCCGCCGGTACCACCATTTCCGCCCGTGCCACCGTTTCCGCCGGTGCCGCCGGTGCCGCCGTCATCACCCGTGCCACCATTGCTGCCGGTGCCGCCATTTCCCGAATTGCCGCGATCCGCAACAGCACCGCCGCGACCAGGGCCACGTCCGTCATTGACACCGCCGGGAACGGCGGCCGGGTTGCGGCCGATCGAGCCGGTCACAGCGTCGGTCTGATTCCGTTCACTGGTACGATCGTCCATTCTGCGCAAGGCCTGAGGACGGATGGCGCAGCGGCAGACTTCCTGACCCTGAACGATCTGAAGCCGGCAGTTGCCGTACATGGATGGATTGGCGACAGCCGGAATGCACTGAGGGCCAGGTCCAAGGATCTGGGCAGAGGCCGGGGAGCCCACCGCGAGGAAGAGGGCTGCGCCAGACAAAGCAAGAGCGTGCGAGCGCTTCATGTGTTCACCTACATAATTAGCCAATTTTGATGTGTAGCTGCCTAAAAGACAGCCTGCTTGGCTAATAGACGCATGTATATGAATAACGTTCCTGAGGCCTGATAAAATTCTAACCTATCCAGCAGGGGAACTTTCCTGCGCTCTACGATATGCTAGGCTTAAATGGCTCTGATTAATGTCGATATAGCTAAGTTGTGCCAAAGTTGTAGCTTGGCCATAAAGAGTATGCTTAAGATCATGGGATAATCTTCTGGAGGGGTCACTCGGCCTGGTAGGCCGCTGCCATGCTGCGAATGGCATCAAGCTTGGCATTGAAGAGCGACCAGTCGTCTTCAGAGGCAATGGGATCCCAGATTGCCTCCACGTCATCGATCAGCATGGTGCAGGGCGTCGACTGCTCGAAATATGGGTGCTCGTGATTGCTGCCAGGCGAGGGTGAAAAGTCGCTGAGGGTGGTCCTAAAAGCCTGGAAGGCCTCATGCGCATAGAAGTTCGCCGAACTGCTCTTCTCTGCACGTTGGCTGCTCAGGACGCCCCCATACCAGTCGAAGAACGTCTGCTCGAAAGGGGCGCGGGTCTCGTGAAGGAAGGTCCAGAGTGCCTTGGCCAAAGCCCCGTCATGCTCGTAGCCTCTGGACTGGAGCCCGAGGCGCCGCAGGATCGCGTGCGCGAACTCCCGGTGAAGGGCGGGCTCGAAAGAGGCGAGCGCCTGCTCCAGCAGATCCTGAGGTGCCAGGGGAAGCAGGCACTCCGCCAAACGGTAGAGGTTCCAGAGAAGGGCGTCAGGCTGTCGTCCGAAGGCATAGAGGCCGGTTTCGTCGAAGTAAGCAGCCGTAAAGCCCGGATCGTAATGGGGCAGAAAGCGCCATGGCCCGTAGTCGAAGCTCTCTCCGGTGACATTGATGTTGTCGGTGTTGAGCACGCCATGCACGAAACCTGCGGCCATCCATTGCGCCCCCATGCGGGCAACGCGCCGGCAGACCTGCTCAAGAAAAGCGGCCGCCCGTGCGGACTCTTCGTCGCGCCAAGACTCGGGCAGGTAGGTTCGAATGGAATGGTCCAGAAGCTTGCGGAGATTGTCGGCTTCGTTGAGGTAGAGAAATCGCTGAAACGTTCCGATGCGGATATGGGAATGGCTGAGGCGAACCAGGACGGATGAGCGGGTCGGGGAGGGCTCGTCGCCTCTGTCGAGTTCCTCGCCCGTCTCGATCAGGCTGAAGGATTTGGAGGTCTCGACGCCGAGCGCCTCCAGCATCTCGGTTGCGAGGATCTCCCGCACACCGCCCTTGAGCGTGAGTCTGCCATCTGCATGGCGCGACCACGGTGTCTGCCCGCTTCCCTTGGTCCCGAGGTCGAGAAGCCGTCCATCGTCGGCGTCTTTCAATTGAGCGAAGAGAAAGCCGCGTCCATCGCCAAGATGAGGGTTATAGGTTCTGAACTGATGGCCGTGATAGCGCAGCGCCAGCGGTTGCTCGAAGCTCCCAGGCAGAGGCCTGAAGCGACCGAAATGGTCAATCCATTCCTGATCGGACAGGGTATCAAGGCCAACCCGCTCCGCCCAGTGCTGGTTGCGGTAGCGCAGGATGTGCAGCGGAAAGCTTGCCGCCTCGACAGCATCGTAGAAGGAAGGCCCAAGCTCCCCGTGATGTTTCGAGGCAGAAAAGGAAGGCGAGTAGGGCATTCAAGCAATCTCGTTCAACTTATGATCAAGTCCACCAAGCCAGAATTGTTCATCCGATCGGCCGGGTGATCGTGGCGGCTGCATAGCTCAAGTGAGCAGGTATTCGGAGACGCAGGGCTAGGGATATAGCCAAGTTTCTCCTTACAATGTTGCAAAACAGGCGCATGGTGGTGCGACTTGCGTCTCAGCATGAAAAATTTTTCGCTGATGAAACGATTTTTAAAATCCCTGTCAGGGCAGGAGGTTCGGGGAGCTTGCTCAAGCATCAGCAACCGGTGTTCGCGTGATCTTATGCTTTAGTCTATTGGCGGTCGCGGCATCGTCTCCTAAGCTCCTATTCAACGAAGCAAGCGGGAGGCGGGTCCATGGCATTGAGAGATGTGCTGAGCCTATGCGGCCGGGTAGGCTTGATCGTCGCTGCATTCACGTTTGTTGCCGGGATCGTTGCAGGGCCTGTCCTCGAGAAACTTTTGTTTTCCCGGCTCACGGTGACGGAACGCAGCACTCAGCCCGCGGTGCCTCCAGCCGACACGCCTTCCGAACGGCGGACCGCAAAGCCGGGCTAACATCTTTTTAGAGATCCGTGGGGCATAACCTACGTCATCGCCCATAAAGGCAGGAATGCAACTCCATGTCCGGGGAAGCGCGATGAGCAGCGATACGATACTGAGACAGGAAATTCGTTATTCGCTCGGTTATATCCGCAGCATGATCGATAATTATTCAGGCCTGTATTCAGGCGAGAATCTCGCGCGCGATGTCCTGCGTTTTTGCGATGAAATGACGGATGCGGGAGTTTCGCATCCACGCCTGCAGGAGGCGAGGCGTCTGGTGGAGGACCGCTGCAAACGGCTTGCTCAGGACACCGACCGTTTCGCACTGCGCGACCCTGCCATGATCGCAGCCTCACGAGCCCAAGCCATGGCTGCCATCGACAGGCTTCAGGACGTGGTGTTCGAATGGCGCAAGGGCCGCATGCCTGTGCCATCGTCCGGGCGGCTGTTGCGCAGAAAGAGCTTGTGAAAGATCGGTTTTCCTGAGTTCGGCGGATCTCACAGGCGCTTGGCCTTGATGGATGCAGTCGCCGGCACGTCGACGGAGTCCGGTTCAGGAACAGGCTCGCTCTTCGGCATATCGAGCCCATAAACATCGTTTCGGAAGTGGACCGTGCCATCGGGTGTTGCATACCCCGTCAGGTAAACCCATGCGACCGGAACGGGCTTGTCGAGTCGAAGATCCTGACGCGCCGTGCTGGCGATAGCCGTGCCGATGCCTGCTTTCGTCCACGGACCTGAAGGACCGCTTGTCCCGCGCAGCAGCCACTCGGCAAAATCACCTACATCGGCGACACGAACGCAGCCCGAGGAATGGAAGCGGATATCTTGCGCGAAAAGCTGCTTCTTGGGCGTGTCGTGCATATAAACGGCATGCTTGTTCGGCATGTCGATGCGGATTTGACCGAGAGAATTGATCGCGCTCGGATCCTGCCGGAGAGTGTAGTTGACGGCGTTCTGCGTCGACCAGTCAATCGCCTTCGGGTCGACCTCCTGTCCCTTCACATCCAGGATGCGGATCTTCATTTTCTGCAGATAATCCGGATCCTTCCGAACATGGGGAATGATGTCCTTCTTGATGAGGGAAACCGGCACAGTCCATGTCGGATTGAGGTTGACCGCCGTGATGCGGGTTTCGACACTGGGCGACGGTCTGTCGGCCTTGCCGACGACGGCGACATAGCGCCTGACGACCTGACCCTGCTCGATAGCCTCCACGGCGGCCGAGGGAATGTTGACTATCACATACCGATCGCCGAAGGCGAAAGTGGAGCCTGCCAGACGCTGCGCGGATGCGGTGAGCTGGCGATGCCGTGTTGCCGCCGAGACGTTGAGGGCCTCCAGTGTTCTGGCCCGCACCGCACCGGACTCTGAGAGGCCGTGTCGTGTCTGGAAACGCTTCACCGCGCTGGTGAGAGCGGCATCGAAGGTGTTACCGCTCGCGAGTTCGGAAGGGAGATCTCCTTCGGCGGCTAGACGCTGCCGGAGAACAGGAACGAGCGGCCCCGTGTCACCGGCCTTCATGATCGTTCCGTCGGGGAGCGAGGGCCAGCCTCCCGCTTCGGCGATGCGCTTGTAGGTCCAGGCCGCCCGCATCGTATTGATGAAGGTGCTGGTATCCAGGGTCGGGCGGGTATCCTGCGAGATCGTTGCCACCGGGACTTGTGGTGGAAGTGCCGGTGGGCTGGGCTTGGTGACGGCCGGAACTGCAGCTTTCTGTCGCAGCTCAGGTTCTGAAGGCGCAGCCGTGCTCGATGGCTGACGGGACGGAACGGCCGCGGGAACCGGTTCGGAGGCCGCCCACGCGTCGTTCAGGCTGCTCAATCCCGAGCACGAGAGAACGATAAGGCTAAAGGTGACAGTGAGGCGCGCTGCATTCCGATAGGTCATAGCCGAACTATGGCCGAGGATGGTTTACAAAATGCTGCTCCAGGGAAGGGCGCGGCACTCTGCAACTGGTCTTAAGGCCTGCGCGTTGTCTCCGCCTCAGCCCTCTCGCGTACGAGTTCCTTCATGCACGTGAAGCCCGCTCCCTCCCAGGACATCCGGCGGATCGATCTCACCTTACCCTCATCCGTAGGGCTTCATGCGGTTCACCTGATCGAGCAGGCTTCCGAGGCTAATCAGGGGCAGCTTATTTATATTTCGGAGGGCGAGAACCGGGCTGAGCAGATGGCTCAAGCCTTGAAGGGTCTGGCACCGGAGCTAGACGTTTGCCTCTTTCCGCCATGGGACTGTCTTCCCTATGACAATGCCTCGCCCTCGCGAGAGGCGATGGGGCGGCGCATGTCCACCTTGCGGCGTATGAGCAGACCGGCGGGAGGCCCGCGGCTGCTGATCACGAGCAGCGCCGCCATCATGCAGCGTGTGCCCCCGCAGAGCATATGGAAGCAGGCCTTCTTCCATCTCAGAACAGGCGAAGCCTTCTCGCAGCATGATCTGGAGTTCTACCTCCTGCGTGCGGGATACGTCCTGGATGAGAGAGTGGACGAACCAGGCGAGGCCGCCATCCGCGGGCAGGTGATCGATATCTTTCCTGCAAGCAGCCCATGGCCGTATCGTATCGAGCACGACGGGCGGATCATCGTCGCCATCCGCTCCTATGATCCCGTTTCGCAGCGGACAGAGGCGGAGATCGAAGATCTTTCTCTCGATCCTGCTTCCGAAGTTCTGCTCGATAGAACGGACGAGGGCTCTATGCCGGAACGTTTCGGCGGAATGGAGCATCGGCTGCCGGAACATTATGCATCTCTCGAAACGATTTTCGATTACTGGCCAGATGCTCCAGTTGTGATGGCCTCCGGAGCTGAGGAACGGCGTCAACTCTTCATGGAGCAGGTTGCCGATGCCTACGAAAGCCGCAGATCGCTGCGGGCTGAGGGAAGTGGTAGCGGTTCCGCCATGGCTCCCGAGCGGCTGTTCATCAGAGATGACGAGTGGCAGGAAATTCTGCACGAACGCTGTCTGACCTTCATTCATGCCGCATCAGAGGAAGAGGCCAAGCAGAGTGCTGTCCCGCGCTTTGCCGCTGCAGCAAAGCCGGCGCGTGCGCTTGCAAGTTTCATCGAGGCACAGCAGCGCAGCGATCGCAAGCTCGTTCTTGCGGCTGCCACGAAGGAGGACCTGATCCGAATGAAACGACGGGTTGCGCCACAGCAACTCAGTCCAACTATGATCGAGCGCTGGAGCGACGCCGTCGCCGGGTCGCCGAAGGGATCGTTCACCCTTCAGGCTGATATCAGAAGTGGATTCGTCGACGAGCGTCATGGCATTGCTGTCGTGGCGGCCTCAGATGTTCTGGGGAGTCGCGCGTCGAGCGGGCTTGGTCAAGAGATCAGGTCCGCTGCCCATCAGTTCACCGACATGCAGTTCCAGATCGGCGATGCGGTCATCCACGTCGATCATGGGCTCGGGCTTCTTGAGGGAACTGAAACCATCAGCGCGGGCGATGGGGGAGCGAGCGACACCATCCGGCTGACCTATGCGGGCGACACGACCCTCATGATCCCAGCGACGGATATGGGGCGTGTGTGGCGATATGGTCGCATGCCCGAGTCGCTGCAGCTCGACAAGCTGAAGAGCGATGCCTGGATCGCGAAGCTGGCCGCCATCGAGGCTGAGACACGGGAAACAGCCGAACGTTTGGGCAAGCTGGTCAAAGCTCGTGAAGCCGTGAAGCTGGAGCCGATCGTTCCTCCGGGACGCGAGTATGAACGTTTTGCCACGCGCTTTCCCTTCTCAGAGACACCGGATCAGTTGCGTGCCATCGCGGACGTCGCTGAAGACTTGGCCTCAGGACATCCCATGGACCGGCTTGTTTGCGGGGATGTCGGCTTCGGCAAGACTGAGGTTGCCCTGCGGGCTGCGGCAGCCGTGGCGCTTTCGGGCAAGCAGGTTGCCGTGATCGCGCCCACGACGGTGCTGGCGCGTCAGCATGTGCGCAGCTTCCGAAGGCGCTTTGCAGGCTTTGGCATTGAGGTCGCGCATCTGTCGCGCCTGGTGACGCCCTCCGAAGCGCGCGCCGTGAAGAAGGGCCTAGCCGACGGCTCCGTGCGGATTGTGATCGGCACGCACGCTTTGGCAGCCAAGAGCCTCGACTTCAAGGATCTCGGTCTAGTCGTCATCGACGAGGAGCAGAGGTTCGGGGCTGCCCATAAATCGAAGCTCCGCGCGATGGCCTCAAACAGGCATGTGCTGACGCTGACCGCAACGCCGATTCCGCGCACATTGCAATCGGCCTTGGTGGGTTTGCAGGAGCTGAGCATCATCGCGACGCCTCCGGCCCGGCGGCAACCCATTCGCACGTTCCTGACCGAGTTCGACCCCGCGACTGCTCGACAGGCCCTCATGCGCGAACGCCGGCGCCGCGGGCAGAGCTTCGTGGTCTGCTCCCGTGTGGAGGACATCGAGCCGATGCGCGATCAGCTTGCGAAGATCGTGCCTGAACTGGAGGTTCTTGTGGCGCATGGGCAGATGCCGCCGGCCGAGACCGACGACGTGATGGTGCGCTTCGCAGATGGCGAAGGAGACATCCTGCTTGCCACCAACATCATCGAGAGCGGCCTCGATGTTCCCCGCGCCAACACCATGCTGGTGTGGCGGGCTGATCGCTTTGGCCTGTCGCAGCTCCATCAGCTTCGCGGACGCGTGGGGCGCGGTCGCATCCGTGGCGCCACCTACCTGCTGACGGAGCCAGGGCATAAGCTCCCGAAAGCGACGGAGAAACGCCTGCGCACTCTGGAGGCACTCGACCGACTTGGATCCGGGTTCGCCATCAGCGCGCAGGATCTCGATCAACGTGGAGCAGGTGCCCTCCTGGGCGAGGAGCAGGCGGGGCACATCAAGCTCATTGGGACGGATTTGTATCAGCACCTGCTGAAGCGTGCCCTGCGTGGAGAGACCTACGCGGACGATTGGACCCCTGAACTCAATATTGGCCTAGCAGGCTCCATTCCGGCTGAGTACGTGCACGAACCCGAGGTGCGGATCAATCTCTATGCTCGCATTGCACGCATGGATGCCTCTGAATCAATTGACGACCTCGAGGAGGAAATCGAGGATCGCTTCGGGCCAATTCCGGAAGCTTTGGGAAATCTTCTGCGCCTCACAGGGCTGAGGCAGATCTGTCGGCGAATGGGTATTGCTCGTGTCGATGCGGGTCCTCAAGCGATTGCCCTGAGCTTCAGGCCGGGAGCCGTGGAAAGACTTCTTGTGCCGGACGTAATCGCAGCCTCACACGAAGCGCTTCGCTGGAGCGGAGAGCGGCTCGTCCTCACGGTCGCCGAGGATCAGGCCGGGGAACGGGAGAAGCATGTCCTTGACCTTCTGGCCCGACTCGAAGAGTGAGACAGGCGATGCCGATCCGTTCATTCGCGAACGGATCGCGCCCGCAAGACTTATCCTTGGAAATGACTTTCAGCGTGAGGAGCCGATGACCTCGGAAGAGATCAGTGAATTGAATGCAGCACGGGAGAGTCTCGTGAAGCGTCGCAGGGAAATGGCCAGGCAACTGTCCGAGGCGCCGCTCCCATCCGTCGAAATGGCCGAGGAGCTGACCAAGATCCTCGTTGCCATCGAGGCCTTGGACCGCGCCCTCAACGAAGCGGGCCACCCATACATGAGCCAAGGCGTGGTCGATCAGCTCAGGGGCGAGGACTAGATCCTATAGTCCTACCCGTCCGACAACATCAAACCCCGAACCTGCCCGTGGCCTGAGCACGAGCATTTCGCCTTCGCTTGGGAAGACGCCGGTCAATGCCGTGATGTTGACCTGATGCGTCACGAGCACCAGAACGCCGGCAGAGCGCCACTCCTCGATGATCTGGCGAACGGCCTGCGTCTGTGCGGCCTCCTGATCGCGTCCCGAGAAGAACGAGTCCAGCGGGGGAGACGGCTGTGCCATGGCACCGAAGGCTAGGCGGGCCGTATCGAGGGCGCGGCACCAGCGGCTTGACAGCACACGCTCCACAGGCACCTTCCTGGTCCTGAACTGCTCCCCTATGCGTTGCGACTGTCGCTGCCCTTCCTCCGAGAGATTGCGCTGAGTCGAGCAGTCGTCCAGCCGAAAGTTGGCCGGATCGCCTGTTCCCGGTGCACGCGCGTGCCGGAACAGAGCTACCGTGCCTCCCTGCTGCAACGCTTGCCAAGCCTCATCCGAGGACCAAGCAGGAGCGGCCCAGCCGGTCAGCATGATGATCACCAGAGCTACAGGAAAACGCATGGAAAGCTCCTGAGTCGGACGGTCAAGCTGCCTCAATGATGTCTCACATAGCGGCTTTATACGTCGGTAAGACAAAGCAGAACCGGAGCGCATCTACAGCTTCGGTCGAAGCCGACAAGTGGCACAGGGGGCATGTTCAATGGTTTCCATCGCACAGAGGGCCGCGCTCGGGTTGGCTGCAGGCCTCATGATTCTGCCCGTCGGCTCCGCGCAGGCGAAGCCCGGCCGCTCGTTCGCTCTGACTTCCGAGCGGATGTCGCAGCTGCAGCAGATCAACAGCCATGTGAACGGCACCATCCGTGAGGTCTCGGATCTGGAGCAGTATGGCCGTGAGGACGTGTGGGCGCTCCCCACCAGCGGCAAAGGCGATTGCGAGGACTTCGCGATGCTGAAGCGCAAGATGCTGATCGAGCGCGGCTGGCCGTCATCGGCGCTCTCGATCACGGTCGGTGCCACAGCGCAGGGCGAAGCCCATGCCGTGCTTCTGGTGTCGACGGCGCAGGGACAATACGTCCTCGACAATCTTACCTCTTCCATCCTCTCGCCTGAGCGATCGGGCCATGTATTTCATGCGCGGCAATCGGGACGCGCCTGGGTCACGGCTTCGGGGGAGAGGACCAGCGAGCCCGTTGCGGATCTGCCGGTCGCCCGCATCGTCCCTCGCAGAGGACGCAGCTGAGTTCAAGGCCGAAACGTCAGGCCTTGGCAGCCAATTCGACGAGAATTTCCACGAGCGGATCCGCCGGATCCGCAAGGCCCGCGATCACATCGAAATGGTGGGTCCCCGTCACCTCGTGATAGCGGGTCGTCACCCCCGCTTGGCCCCATGCATCGACGATGGCGCGGGACTGGCGCAGGAATTCGTTGCTTTCCGCCCCGCCGACAACCGCAACGAGGTCCCCGGATTTCGGCGCTGTCCATTCAAGCGGACTGAGGCGGTGCGCCTCCTCAAGGGTGAGCCCGAGAGCCCTGTTGATCGAAGTTCCTACGAGGGGCGGGAGATCGAACAAGCCGGAGATCGGCATGGCTGCCCGGATGGGGCGCTGTCGGGACTCAGGTCGTGCCATGAGGCAGGCGGCCAGATGTCCGCCTGCCGAGTGACCTGTGGCGACGATGGGCCAGTCTGTTCGCTGCATGATGAAGTCGGCGGCCTTCTCGATCTCGGCGATGATGTCTGCCAGTGTGGCTGCAGGCGCGAGCGTGTAGCTCGGCACCGCCACTGTCAGCCCGCGCATGGTGGCGCCACGGGCGAGATGGCTTGAGGATGACTTGTCGAAGGCCTGCCAATAGCCGCCATGGATGAACAGCACAACGGGTCCACCTCCGTCGCCATTCTCCGGATGGAAGAAATCCATTCGGTGCCGTTCGCCAGGGCCATAGGCAAGATCGAGTTCGCAATTGGCCGTCTCGCGATAGGCGGCGGCATCCCGCTGCCAGCCGGCAATGTGAACGGGATGGTCCGGCACCCGCGCCCGGTTGTTGTACTCTGCCTCGAAGTCGAGGTTCTCGGATGCCATAGCGACCATCCCTAGACGTGGAGGTACCGATCCCGCAGGGTCGGATCTCCCATGAGTTCCTCGCTGGTTCCCGTCCAGACCGAGCGCCCTTTCTCGACGATCACGTGGCGGTCGGCGAAGGTCGCCAGTACGCTCACGTTTTTGTCGATGACCAGGATCGATTGACGCTCGCCCTTGAGACGCTTGAGGCAGGTCCATATCTCGGCACGGATCAGCGGCGCAAGCCCTTCGGTCGCCTCGTCCAGGATGAGCAGCTTCGGGTTCGTCATGAGTGCGCGACCGATGGCGAGCATCTGCTGCTCGCCACCGGAAAGCTGCGTCCCGAGATTGCTCCGGCGCTCCTTCAGGCGGGGGAACAGGTCGTACACGGCATCGAGCGTCCAACGGCGGGAGCCCGTTCGTGCGGACGCGGTGGCGATAAGGTTCTCCTCGACCGTCAGGGTCGGGAAGATCTGGCGTCCCTCCGGTACGAGGCCGATGCCGGTCTGGGCAATGCGATAGGGCGCGAATCCGGTCACGACAGCCCCATCGAAGCGCACTTCGCCGCCGCGGGGCCGCAGGAGGCCCATGATAGAGCGCACGGTGGTGGTCTTGCCCATGCCGTTGCGCCCGAGCAGCGTCACCACCTCGCCGGCGCCGACATCGAGCGAAATGTCGAACAGAACCTGGGCGGCGCCGTAGGAGGCTTGGAGCTGGCGGACGGAAAGCATCAGACCATCTCCTCTTCGCCGAGATAGGCGGTGCGCACTTCCGGGTTCTCTCTGATCCGCTCCGGGGTGTCGGTGGCGATGACGCGCCCATAGACGAGAACCGAAACGCGGTCGGCGAGGGAGAAGACCGCCTCCATGTCGTGCTCGATGAGCATGATGGTCAAACGGCTCTTCAGGCGGCGCAGGGTCTCGACCACCCGTTGGGATTCGTCATGCCCGGTTCCGGCCAGGGGCTCGTCGAGCAGCAGCAGCTTCGGTGCCGTCGCAAGGCCGATGGCAAGCTCCAGCTGGCGCTTCTCGCCATGGGACAGAAGCCCGGCCGGAATGTGCGCGCGTGCGCCAAGTCCGACCTCGCCGAGGCATTCCATCGCCGGGCCGTTCAACTCCTTTTCCTGGGAGGCATTGCCGAAGAAGCGGAAGCTCGAGCCGGAACGGGCCTGAACGGCGAGCGCCACGTTCTCCAGGGCGGAGAAGCCGGGCAGGATCGAGGTGATCTGGAACGAGCGTGCCAGGCCACGTTCGACTCTCCGTGGCATGGAGAGGTGCGTGATGTCCTCGCCGGCGAACAGGATCTGGCCCGAGTTGGACGGAAGCATCCCTGAGATCTGGTGGATGAGGGTTGTCTTGCCAGCGCCGTTGGGCCCGATGATGGCATGCAACTCGCCGGGCTGAACCGAGAGGCTGACATCGTCGGTGACGACGAGCGCGCCGTAGTTCTTATGCAGGTTGCGGAGTTCGAGCAGGGGCTCAGCCATGATGCGGTCTCCGCAGCAGGCCCATGATCCCGCCTCGCACAAACAGCACGATCAGGATGAGCAGAGGGCCGAACACCATCTTCCAGTTTTCAGCGAGATGCGCCCGCGTTTCCTCGCTGAGGAAGAAACTCGCCATATGCAGCATCTCAGGCAGAAACTCTTCGAGCAGCAGGAAGGCGGCGGCACCGATGATTGCTCCGTGCAAGGAGCCGAGCCCGCCGAGCACCACCATGAAGATCAACTCGCCCGAGCGCTGCCACGTCATGAAGGCCGGGCTGACGAACTCCGCCTGGTTGGCCAGGAGACATCCGGCGAGGCCCGCCATCATGCCGCTGATCACATAAGCTGCGAGTTGGAAACGGAAGGGTCGGAAGCCGATAGCCTCCATGCGGACGGCGTTCTCCCGCGTGCCGCGCAGGACGCGGCCGAACCGGGAGGCGACGATGGACCGCGAGAGGGCGTAGGCACCGAACAGGCAGAGCAGGCAGACCCAGTAGAAAGCGAAATCGTTCTCCAGCCAATCGGATCCGGCGACGAGGCTGCGGGACGCCAGGGTCATGCCGTCATCCCCGCCATAGGGCGCGAGCGATGTGGCGAGGAAGTACAGCATCTGCCCGAAGGCAAGCGTGATCATGATGAAATAAACGCCTTTCGTCCGCAGCGAGATGGCGCCTGTCACGAATGCGAAGGCTGCGGAGGCAAGGAGCGCGACCGGAATCTGAACGAGAGCATCTTCGAAGCCGTGGCTTGCCAGGATGCCGACCGCATAGCCGCCGAGGCCGAGAAAAGCTGCATGGCCGAAGCTCACGAGCGCGCCATAGCCGAGGATGAGATCGAGCGCCATGGCGGCGATGCCGAAGATCATTACCCGCGTCAGCAGCGACAGGACATAGCCCTCCGCACCGGAGTAGGAGGCGAGGAGCGGTGCCGCCGCGAATGCGGCGAAGAGCACCACAGGGATGATCTCCAGCCGTGTGCCGAGCGATGGCGCGGGAGCGGATTGTGTTTCGGCGATTTCGGTCATGGCTCCGCCCTCAACGTTTGACAGGAAACAGGCCGGAGGGACGGAAGAACAGCACGGCGGCCATGAAGATGTAGATCAGCATCGGCGCGATGGCGCGCCCGGTCTGGCTGGCAGCTGCGGGGTCGAGGACGAGGCGCAGCAGATTGGGTGCGAAGGAGCGACCGACCGTATCGACGAGGCCGATCAGGAGTGCGGCCAGGAACGCGCCACGGATCGAGCCGATGCCGCCGATGACGATGACCACGAAGGCCAGGATGAGGATGTTGTCGCCCATGCCGGGCTCGACGGACAATATCGGTGCCACCATGGCGCCGGCAAACCCCGCCAGCATGGCGCCGAACCCGAACACCACCATGAACAACCGCTGGATGTTGACGCCGAGCGCTGAGACCATGGCGGCGTTGCTGGCTCCTGCGCGCACCAGCATGCCGACGCGCGTGTGGTTGACCAGGACGTAGAGCAGGGCAGCAATCACCAGACCGGCAGCGATGATGGCAAGCCGATAGACCGGATAGAGCAGACCGTTCGCGATCTCCACAGAGCCCGAGAGCAGTTCGGGCACGGGAACGCTCAACGGAGCCGCGCCCCAGACGAATTTCACGCCCTGGTTCAGGAACAGGATCACCCCGAAGGTGGCGAGCACCTGATCGAGGTGATCGCGGTCATAGAGATGCCGGAAGATCAAAACCTCGAGCAGCAGGCCGAAAGCCAACGCCGATGGAAGAGCGAGGAGGAGTGCCCAGCCGAAGCTTCCGGTCCAGGCGCTGAACGCCGCGACCAGATAAGCGCCGACCATGTATTGCACGCCGTGCGCCAGGTTGATGAAGTCCATCACCCCGAAGACCAGGGTCAGACCGGCGGCGATGAGAAAGAGGATGAGGCCGAACTGAAGGCCGTTCAGAGCCTGGACGAAAAAGAGGGTTGCTGTCATCGGCGCGTCACTGGCTGCAGGCCTGCATCGAACGAGCCTCCGCTCGCATGCCCTTGGGCGAGGGCATTATGAAAGGTGCGTCGAAAGAGACGGCCTGTCTCGGAGATCTCCGAGACAGGCTGCGTCGGCCGTATGGACTTAGTTCGTCGGCGCGCATTCCTTGGCATAGGCGTCCGTATAGTTATCGAACACCTTCTCGGCGACTTCCGTCTGCAACTTGCCGTCGGGACGCTTGGCCGCCTTCACCAGATAGAAGTCCTGGACCGGGAAGCCGTTCGTACCGAACTTGAAGTCGCCGCGCAGGGACTTGAACTCGGCCTTCTGGAGGGCCGCGCGCAGGGCATCCTTGTTGTCGGTCTTGCCGCCGGTTGCCTTGAGAGCGGCATCGATCAGGAGGGCCGCGTCATAGGAGTGCATCGCATAGGAGGCCGGAACCGCGTTGTAGGCGGCCTCATAGGCAGCGACGAACTTTTTATTTTCCGGTGTGTCCATGTTGGGAGCCCAGTTCGAGCCACTGAGCATGCCGATGGCGGCATCCTGCTGCGCCGGCAGGTTCGTCTCATCCACCGTGAAGGCGGAGAGGAACGGGATGCGGTCTGCGAGACCCGCTGCGCGGTACTGCTTGACGAGGTTCACGCCCATGCCGCCCGGCATGAAGGTGAAGATGGCATCCGGCTGCATGGAGGCGATCTTTGCAAGCTCGGACTGGAAATCGAGGGTGTTGAGAGGGGTGTAGGATTCCTCGACGATCTCGCCCTTGTAGTGCCGCTTGAAGCCGGCCAGAGCATCCTTGCCGGCCTGGTAGTTCGGCGCCAGCAGATAGACCTTCTTGTAGCCGCGATCCTGCGCGACCTTGCCCAGAACCTCATGGTTCTGGTCGTTCTGGTAGGAGGTGGCGAAGAAGTAGGGGTTGCAGCTCTTGCCGGCGAGGTTCGACGGGCCGGCATTGACGCTGATGTAGAAGGTCTTGGAATCGACGATCGGCTTGTGCGTGGCAACCGCCACGTTCGAGAAGATCGGGCCGACCACGAAGTCCACCTTGTCGCGTTCGATGAGGCCTTTGACCTTCGTCACGGCCACATCGGGCTTCAGCTCGTCGTCGACGACGATCACTTCCACATCGCGCCCACCGAGCTTGCCGCCGAGATCTTTCATGGCAAGCTGGAAGCCGTCCCGCGCGTGCTGGCCGAGCACGGCCGACGGGCCGGAAAGGGTGAGGAGAAGGCCGACCTTCAGCTTCTCCTGCGCCATGGCCGGGGCTGTGGCAAGGGTCACGGCCGCTGCGAGGCCAAGGGTTTTGATTGTTGCGTTCATCATGCTCTCCCGAGTGGCTGGTCCCTGTGCACGTTTGCCGTGCTTTACGTGATTGTTCCCGGCGGGACGTGAGGCGCCTCGACGGAAGGGGCGGCGCTACTGTGCCGCAAAACATTTCTGCCGAACACTCCCTTTCTTGAAGCCTTGGCAGCGGCATCCCCAAAATTGGGATTG
>JAESFL010000410.1_pt1 | contig 32103 bp, 42 predicted proteins | sample 9269401 | NCBI WGS metagenome assembly JAESFL01 (sample SAMN14506025, study PRJNA617098) | algae metagenome | isolation source: Gloeocapsa sp. UFS-A4-WI-NPMV-4B04 and co-occurring heterotrophs from desert... | place: USA: Utah | collected 2006-10-01 | reverse complement strand
CGTCAGTGCCGCCGCGCCCCTGATGAGCTCGCGGACCTATCCCCTGTATCGGTGCACTACGCCAATGAAAGAGTGGGTCAATTTTGGACGCCGATCCCGGGTCCCGTTTGGACGCCGATTGACACCCTGGAGGAAACAATGGCAGACGGCAACGGCACGTCGAAGCGCGGGTTTGCGTCCATGACGCCTGAAAAGCAGCGTGAGATCGCCAGCAAGGGCGGCAAGAGCGTTCCCTCTGAGCGGCGCTCGTTCTCACAGAACCGCGATTTGGCATCACAAGCAGGTCGCAAAGGCGGTCAGGTCTCCGGCATCAATCGTCACTGAGTCCGATACTGACCTTCTAAAGAACGTTGGATGGAGTTTTGCCCGAGCGGAGTTGACGCTCGGTACCTGAGACCGTGGAACCTGTCTTCACCGGGTGAGTTTAGAGGATATACCGGCCCATTCTGCCCCGCATTCCCTTGTGAACGGGCCGAAGACTTTCAAGAGCGCCCCTTGTGGCGCTCTTTTTTATGTCCGGTGGACCCTCAGACCCGGCAGGTCATGGAGCAGTAGATAACGAACAAGCAAGCGGAGAGGCCGCCCCAGCGCCGCTTTTTAGGTTATCGCGTTCGCTTGCTGTACGCGTGTCGCGGGACTGGCAACGTGCGAGCGATCGCCAACCTATTAGGCTGCCGCTGTGCGTCCAGGCAGGAGGCAGTGAGATACGCCCCTATGGGAGGCACTAACCAGTCGTTCATTGAAGTTCGTGCGATGTAGCACCTTGGCAGGAACGCTCCGAGCAGGCTCACGTTGGTCACCTAAGAACCTCAACGCTGGTGGGCAACATGAATCCGGCACCCATTGATCCAAGCATCCGCCTCCATCTCGGGCGCGAGCTTGCAGCGTTGTACGACGCGCAGACCTCGTCCATGCCGCTCTCGCTCATCGAGCAGATGGCCCGCTTTGCGGTTGCTGAAGCCATGGCGGAGTTCGATCGTTCGTGTCAAAGCCACGCTTGCCGTGACAACGCTGGCCGGATGACCTGAGGCAAACCAATGGTTCCGGTTGAACTCTGATCCAAGTTGGTCGTTTCTCCGAAATTAACCAGTGTTAATGGGTTCTCGTGTTCATAGATTGTGCATTTCCGACGTGGGACGAGGAAGACCGGCTGGCGGCGCTGAGACGCTACAGCATCCTCGACACGCCTCCTGAAGCTGACTTCGATGACATCGTGCGCTTGGCAGCCCAGGTGTGCGGGTGTCCTATTGCCATGATCAGCCTCATCGATGATCGGAGGCAGTGGTTCAAGGCCGAGCTTGGCCTTGGCATCCGTGAGACGCCGCTTATGGCCTCGATCTGCGCCAGAGCCATTCTCCAGCCGAGCCTCTTCGTTGTCCCGGACACGACCGAGGACCCGCGCTTCAACGGCAATCCTCTTGTTCAGGGTGCGCCGTATCTACGCTTCTATGCCGGGGCTCCCCTCAAGACCCCTGAGGGCCTGCCGCTTGGCACACTTTGTGTTCTCGACACCAAGCCGCGCGACCTCAACGAGGAGCAGAGGTTCACCATTACGGCTCTCGCGCGGCAGGTGATGGCTCAGCTTGAGCTTCGCCGTGCGGTGTCCGAGCGGAACGAGGCGCTCGCCGCCGATCGGTCCATTTCGGAGCGGCAGACCCTTCTTGTCCGTGAACTCCATCACCGCACCCGCAACACCCTCGCGTTGGTGCAGTCGCTCCTCGGCTCCACGGCTCGGTCCTCCCGCTCCATTGACGAGTTCTACGCCTCGTTCTCGGCCCGGATCGCGTCGTTGGCGAAGACACAAACCCTGCTGACGGAAAGCTACTGGCAGACGGCCTGCTTACGAGAGATGCTGGAGCAAGAGCTTCGGCCTGTGATCAAAGGGCAGCATGACCGTGCTGTGCTTCACGGAGGTCCTGTTGACCTCTCCGCCGATCTTGCCGTCCCGCTTGGGATGGCGCTGCACGAGTTGACCAGCAACGCTGCCCGACATGGGGCCTTGTCCGTTCCTGAGGGTGGGGTGGAGGTCGCGTGGCGCGTACGACGGGTGAACGGGTCGCGAAAGCTGCACCTGAGATGGGCCGAGCGTGGTGGTCCGGCTATTCAGAAGCCACAGCATCGTGGATTCGGCTCAACCCTGCTGGAGCGCGTGCTCCCGAAGCAAGCGAACGCGGACGTTCAGATTGCCTACAACCCTCAGGGTTTGACCGTGCGTATGGAAGCACCGCTTATCGAGCACAGGCTCGTGCCAGAGCATTGATTGGCCGCACCCATGTGCTTCACGTCACCCGATCGGAAGCATTCCTCCAAGCCATTCAGCGTGTGATGAGTTGGATGACCCTACGGGATTGAGGCTCGACAACGGCGATGACATCGCTGGTGATCAGGTAGCGGTAGCTCGTGGTGGTCGGTGTCTCAGTGGCCATGTCTTGCGGCATGGCCAAGAGTTCGATCTCCTCAGGAACGACCATGTCGATGCGAGCGGGTTCGCTGAGTTGCGCCACAGGAAGGTTGGGCCGCGTCGCCTGCTCACGGATGAGGGTCTGCGTCTCAGGGGAGAGCACCACAGGACGGGACTCGACCACCGCTCCTGGCGTCGGAGCGGCTGACTGCCCGAAGACCGGGGTAGCCACCAGCAGGGCTGTCACACCTGCAAGGGCGAAAGCTCGGACGCGGTTCACGGCTTAGATGCCCCAGTAGTAGGGGACGCCGTAATGGTCAGCCAAGCCACGCTCCTTGACCCGATCAGCCCAGTCATAGCCCTCCTCGCGGTAGAAGGCTGGTGCGCCCCGAACCTGCTCTTCGGTGGTGTCGGTGCGATATCCACCAAGGCTCGTGTCGTAGTGGAGCTTGGCCCAGGGTATGGCGTGCTCCTCGCCGCCCATGCCAAGAAAGCCACCAAAGGACATCACCGCATAGGCCACCTTGCCGCTGACCTTCTCGATCATCAGCCGCTTGATCGAGCCGATGTTGTTGCCATTGGCATCGTAGACGGTTGTACCCTCCACCCAATCACTCTCATCAAGGGCTTACCCGTCATCTCGCCTGGAGCGTCAGTATCAGCCATGGCTTCCTCCGTTCGAGGCCGCTGGTCCAGCCCAGGCGCGGCTTCACCACGGGTGATCCGTGCGGCTTCAGCCTGACGGGTAGAACCAACATTGGTTAATCGTCGTTGTCCCAAGGGAGTTCCGCGACCGAACGGGAGAGCACCATGACGAGCCGCCTTGCCGCTGCTGCATTGCTGACAAGCTTGGCGCTTGCATTGCCGGTGCACGCTCAAACCTCCGCACCTATCCTGCCGAAGACCGATACGCCTCAGTCCGAGAGCACGGGACCTCAGGACCCTCGCTCCACGGGCTCGGCAACACGCCCGAACGAACCGCTCAGTGAGCGCCTGAATGAGAGTGGCGGGGTCATTCGCCCCTACGAGAATACCGCGCCAGACATCGCGATCCGACCCGCTGATCCCGGCACCACACGCGTCATCCCGCCGCCCGGATCACCGGGAGGCAATCAGGCGATCCAGCCGAAGTAGAGACTTAGGGGCAAGCCATGCAGGAGAAGGCTGATCTCTCGCCCATTGTGAACATCATGGAGCTTGCCCATGAGATCATCGACACCTGCCCGGAGTGTACCGGACGCGCGTCCGAGATCATTGTATGGGCCGAGCAGATTAGGGAACGACGGCCAAGCCGTGAGGAGTTGGTGGCTCTGACTGACGTGACCTGTCCAGGGGCTCTAACCGAGGCACAACGAGCCAACCTCATCGACAGCCTGCATGCCTTCGTGCGGTTCGCCGAGTGACAGGCACGAAGGACGTTCAACGTCACCGTCCGAAGATCGCGCCTATGGACGTTCCTGGCTGGCGACGGCCTCTTCTAGAGTTTGGTAGAGCGGGAACACGCGATCCATGCGGGTGAGGCTGAAAAGGCGACTGACAGCACCTCTTGCACCCACGATCACAAGCTTGCCTCTGCCGCCCATCCGCTTGAAGCACGACACCAGCGCTCCCAACCCGACACTGTCGATGAACTCCACCAGGGTGAGGTCGAGGACCAGCTTGGTTCGGCCTGCCTCCACGCGCTTCGTGATCTCGTCCTTGAACACGGGCGCACGGCTCGCGTCGATACGCGTGTCCTGCACCCGCACGACCAGAACCCCGTCACGTGCTTCATCGAAGAGGTTCATCACACGCTCCAGCTTGGCCATTACAAGTATGAAGCACGATAGGATCAACCAGTTCCGACGAAGTACCGACCAGTGATGGCTTAGGCTGAATGGCTGAAGGCCCGGTATGGCCAAGTCAACATCGAGAACGAGCCAACATGTACAGTAGGACTGATAAGATATGTCCTCGTTCAGCGAGTGTTCATACTTGATATTTCCTTCGTGGTTGTTGAAACTGAGGCTAGGATGATGCGTTAATCTCCTATTCGAGCGGATACAACGCTCAATAAAATAAGGAGACATTCGATGAAGCATCTAATGATTGCAGCCGTAGCTTCCGTGGGGCTGATCTCGGCGGCGGCTGCGCAGTCGTCTACAACCGTCACGACCACGACGGGTGGTGCGGCTATGACCACCGGCACCGCCACCACGACAGGAACCGTGACGATCCAGCCGGAGGTTCGCACGAAGGTGCGGGAGTACGTGACGACCTCAAAGCCGAAGTCCGTGGCGGTGCCCTCTGGCTTCACGATCTCGACGGGCGCGGTGCTGCCTGAGGCCGTTGAGGTTCAGACCTTCCCCTCGACCGTTGGCGTGACCAACTACCGTTACGCTGTGGTCGGCGATCAGACCGTGCTGGTGGATAACAATCGTCGCATCATCGAGGTCATCCGCTAAAGCGCAGGTTAGAACAGTACGGGAGGCATAGGGCAACCCTGTGCTTCACTGGGGTTTGAATAGACACTCTGGCCTCAGCGCAATGCGCTGAGGCTTTTTCTTTGCAGACTCGGTACCCCTCCAGCCGTCATGCGGCCCAAGAGGGTGCTCAGCCTCGTCCTCACCATGGCCCCACGCCCCTACGAGAGGACATCACAGTTCATTCTGTCTCGGCTCGCTCGGGTGCAATGAACAACCGATCGAAGTCGGCGGGGGCATATTCCTGGCCGTCGGCATCGATCAGTACGTCTCGAATGCCCTGCTCGTTGAACCGCCGAGCCTGCTCCAGTGCAGCCGCCGCTGTCTCGCATGTGCGGGATACGGGTCCAGCTTCTCCGGTGCCGATAACGACGAAGATCATGAGCCCCTCCCATCGTATCCCCGAAGGCAGCGATACCGCTCTCTGCCGAACGCTCACGCACCTGCTACGCGGACCAAGCTCTGAATGGGAGCGCCTCATAGCGCAGGGGCAGATAGGGCCGAATGCGATCAATCAAGGCAGATAGGCTGATCTCCGGCACCAGAAGCCAGTACAGGAGGCCCATGCCCAAGGCGGCGAGGAGCGAGGTAGCTGCTAAGCCGAAGCTGACCTGAGTGATGCGCTGACGGAGCCTGCCTCGAATGGTGGCGCGTCCTTCGATCAGGCCGAAGATGCCGGTAGCCCCATCAATGATGCGTCCGACGTGCCAGAGCGCTCATCGCCGCCAGGATGGGGATGCTCAGCACAGTTGTACCGTCTGATTTTGTCACTTCGAAGTGGCACTCGGTCCACTCTTCGCTCCAGCGGTCGGTCATCATCTCGCGGATGAGGTCCTCGACGGACTGCCGGGCTTCACCAATGGTCCGGTACTCGTCGTCCTCGTAGTCGATGATGCGATCCCGACCTCGCCAGAACTGGATGTGGTAGACGATCATCCCGCATGATCCTTCAAGCCCAGGCAGGCTTGAGAAACGCGAAAGGCTCTCCGATCCCTCAGCGGAGCCCCGTTGGCCAACTGAGAGGCCGAACGTCAAAGACGGTTCACCCGGAAAGCATCCGGCTCGAAAGATCACAGATTGTCAATGTCCGATGCCAATCCCTCGCTTAAAGCAAGGTGGCGTGTATTCGCTGGTCAGTTTCGATCCGGTGGAGCCATTGTCTTAGCCTCCATCCTGCGAACACTGCCATGATGTGCACTCTTGCTTCGAATGTCAAGAATCTCGGATGCGAGTCGGAACTACGACTACATAGCGAGGGTTGATTGCATGTTCCTGCTCCAGGAGGGTTCATCATGACCCAAGCAGCAGCCCCATCATCAGCTTCAGCACCCGAAGCAAGAGCCCCAACCCATCCTCTGATCGAAAGCAATCGGATCGAGGGCACCCGCGTCCACGACCGTGAAGGCAAGCATGTGGGCACCATCGATCATCTCGTGATCGAGAAGGTCAGCGGGCGCGTTGTATACGCTGTCGTGAGTTTCGGAGGGTTCCTCAGGTTTAAGTCGCACCTCTACACCGTGCCCTGGGAGAAGCTGCACTACGACACCAGCCTCGGCGGTTACCACACTGACATCACCGAAGCCGAGCTTCACGACGCGCCAACCCTGCCTCACGACTCTGACGATGAACGCAAGCGAGAAACAGAACTAAGGCGCTACTGGAACGTCCCACGCTATTGGGTTTGATCGAAGGGATGGAAGGTGACCCGCGCCTGCCGCCAGGACGGGGCGCATGCAGACGAGAGCAGCTACAGGCTCCCTGACGTTCACCATGCGTGCTACAGCATTGGGCCATTGCTTGCTGAGGTCACGGGGGCCGATGAGATAGCCTTCCCGCGCAGGTCGGAGGCGACATCAGCAGCAGCAGGCGACAAGCGCCCCACCAGCGAGGCCCAGGCAAGCCCGTCCGAGCCCTCCCGCTTCAGGTAGGTGTAGCCGGTCTGGTTCCAGGGCAGGACGGCAGCGCGCTTGTTGTCGAGGATGAACTCGCCCCGGTCGGTTAGCGCCATCAGAACAGCATGGCCTTCGCCGATCTCATCGAACACCACCGTCATGCGCAGGGCTCGCCGGGGTAGCCCTGCCTCGACGAGAAGCTTGCGCTTGAGCAACTGGATATCCTCACAGTCGCCGATCCCATCGTCGGGGTAGTCCCACCGGTCCGCCACACCCCAGTGCTGCCGATCCGGCATGGCTCTGATCGTGGTGTTCACCGTCTGGTTTACCGAGACGATAGTCTCCCATGTTGCAAGCGTCAGGGCGATGATCGCGGGTTCAGCAGGATCGATCTGACATTCGGCAGGGAGCCTATGGCAGAACTGAACCCAGCCCGTGGTGGGGTTGGCCCGACCACCCACCCAGAGCGGCTGCCACACAATCGGGACCGATGCGACTGCCTGCGCCCGCGAGATGCCATCCGGCAAGACGCCAGAACCGTTCAGGGCTACCGCTCCGAGAGCGGCAGCCAGCGACGGCTTGAGGGCTTTGCGGCTGTGCCGCGCCCCTGCCTTCAGAAACCCCCACATGCCCCCAGCGCCTTTTGTTCAAGGTCGTTGGGACAAGCTTCTCACATGGGAGCAGGGTCCTCAAGCTCTACCAGCATCGTACCGTCGAAAGTTATAGAAGCGCCGCAAGCCACCGAGGCTACAAAAAAGCGCCTCACGAGGAGGCGCTTGGTGTTCTCAGACCCAAGTCTCAGTTGGTCTGATCTGGTCCTGCCCGGTTACTGAGCCGGAGGGGCCGGGGTGGACGGAGCCGCTGGGATCGCTGGAGCCATGCTGGCCGGAGGCGGAACCGGGGTAGCAGGGGCCGTGGTCGAGGACGATCCGCTCGTGTTGTTGGTGCTGCCGGTCTGAGTGGCATCGTTGCAGGCAGCGAGAGCCAAGAGACCGAGGACAGGCAATAGGGTGCGCAGGCGCATGAGAGTCTCTCCATGGAAGGGGTACCTTCAGCAACTCTGAGCCTCTGCGAGGGTTCGCGGGTGTGAGCGAAGAGGTGCTATGCACAAGGGTGCTGGAACTCCGCGCCGAGTACCTTCGGCTTAGCCGTAAACGCGATGGTGCGACGGCCCTCAAGCTGGCCCCGTACAAGCGGTGTGCCATTCTGTGAGGAGAACTCTGTCGGACAGGTCGCGTTGGTTGCCCAGCAGGTGACCGTGAACGACAAGGCCATGCAACCAACAAGCGGACGATCACACCCGACCCGCCATTGCTTGCCTCGTGGCTGTGGCAGCTTCTGGGATCGTCAGCTTCGGGCTCGGCTGGGCCAGGATATGCGAGCTATCTTCGAGGGCTCTCTCGGCAAGCCCCTCCCGGAGCACCTCAGGAGGTCGCTGCTTCAGATAGAGGCACTCGCGCGGGAGGATCGGCCCCCACGCGATGAGCAGTAGTGACCGGTGGAGCGAGCACGAACCGTTCATACCGACCAATGGACCGCAAGGAGGCCACTCGCGAGCGGACGTGGGCGACGACAATGCTCTCCGAACAGGTAGCAAACGAACCGCTTGCCCCCTTGTCGCTTATTGCCAGCGTGTGGCGTTCAGAGGGTCGTGCGGCGGCTGCGCATGAAGTACCAGACCGCCACAGCCGCGATGATTAGGAGCACGATCAGCCACCAGTAATCGCCAATGCCCCCACCCGTGGTCGCTGTGCCAGTACCAGGGGCCGGCGTGGTGGTCGTGGTCGCCAGCGCCGAAGAGGCGGTAATGATCATGAAGGTCACGAAAGCGGTAAGGTGGATCATGGCGATCTCCCGTGCACCAGCAGGGTTATGACAACAGTCAAGCTGGCTATGTCCGTGCAACGCAGCCTGAGCAGTGCTGTTCCACCAAGCTCAGGCATGACACCCCGTTAGGCCCCTTCCCACTTCTGCTTCACCTACTGTCGAAACAAGGCCCATTGTCGTGCGCTCCAGATCGTGAAGCGTCCCACGGGCCTGCGCAGAAAAGGCACATCGTAGGCGATCAGCAGGACACCAAGGGGCAGCATCCAGATGCCGAGCAAGGGTGAGATTGAGAACACCCCACCCAGGATCAGCAGCAGGCCGAGTGGAATACGAATCCAGCGCGCATCCGGGTGACGCAGGTTGCGAGTCTGCCGCCTAACGCTCCCAGGCACCTCGCGTTCGAGGTGATGGAAGGCTCGCCTGAGGACCGCCCTGCTGCTTGCTCTGCGCCACCGCCATCTCCTTTCCAGGACAACGGCGTCCAAGCGGCTGACGTGACAGTTCTCTTCACCGACTGCGACATGCCTGGGCTAAAGGGACCGGCTCTTGCCACCATCGTGAGCGAGCGTTGGACTCACGTCAGGATCATGCTTACGTCAGGGAAGCCGGTGAAGACGGACGAACTGCCGGACGGAAGCGACTTCATCAGCAAGCCCCTCCGACCTTCAACTCTTGTTCCGAAGCTTGAGGCCCTGAAGGCGGACGTTCGGCAGACAGTTGATCCCGCTCGCGGGCAGATCGGACCCTAGAATTAGCCCGGTACTCACAGTGATGCAGACCAGCGGGGTGCATCTGACATAAGCCAAATTGGGATTGCGGTACCCTGCCTGAAACTCCGCCAGCCCAAGCGGGTTATCTGTGGTTACGCCTTCGGGGGAGGCCCTACGTGCTTGAGCTTGCCGACCAAACCAGAGTTCCCGTGATCACCGGGTTCTGCCTTTTGCACGTCCGCATCTGACCATCATGACTACTGCTGTCTCCTTCAACCCGCCCTCCACGAGGGTGCCGGATGCAGCCGATTTCATCGCGCTCGCCGAGAACCTCCCGCATCTTGCCTGGATGGCCGATGCCGATGGGTGGATATACTGGTACAACTCGCAATGGTACCACTACACCGGCACCACACCCGAGGAGATGCAGGGATGGGGATGGCAATCCGTGCACGACCCCAAGGTTCTGCCAGCCGTCCTGGAGCGGTGGAGCGCTGCCATTGCAACGGGAGAGCCATTCGAGATGGTCTTCCCGCTCAAGGGCGAGGATGGCCGCTTCCGCCCGTTCCTCACGCGCGTGCGGCCCGTCAGGGATGCTCAAGGTCAGGTCACGCGGTGGTTTGGCACCAATACCGACATCTCGGAACAGCAGCGGATTGCCGACAGCCTCGCTGAGGAGAAGACCCTGCTGGAGACCCTCAACCATACGGTCGCGCAGGTCTCCGCTGAGCTTGACCTTGAGAAGCTGGTCCAGACGGTCACGGACGCAGGCGTGCGGCTGACGGGCGCGCAGTTCGGTGCGTTCTTCTACAACGTGACCGACCTGAACGGAGACGCGCTCACCCTCTACACGATCTCAGGCGTGCCGCGAGAGCACTTCTCCAAGTTCCCCAATCCCCGCGCCACGCACGTGTTCTCGCCAACCTTCAACGGTGAGGGACCTCTCCGGGCTGACGATATTCTGGCCGATCCTCGCTATGGCCATAACGCTCCCTACCACGGCATGCCTGAGGGGCACCTGCCGGTGCGAAGCTACTTGGCCGTGCCGGTGAGGTCACGGTCGGGTGAGGTGATGGGCGGCTTATTCTTCGGTCATCCCGAGCCGGCCCGGTTTACCGCACGTCATGAGGAGTTGTTGATCGGGATCGCGGGACAAGCAGCGATCGGCATCGACAACGCTCGTCTATACGAGGCAGCGCAGCGCGAGATCGCCGAGCGTCAGGAAGCCGAGAAGCACCGAGAGCTTCTAGTCAACGAATTGAACCATCGCGTGAAGAACTCCCTGGCGACCGTCCAGTCCGTTGCTGCGAACACCTTGCGCAATGGTGGCGTGGACCCCGAGGTGCGTTATCGCCTCGATGCTCGACTGATGGCCCTCTCCGACGCCCACAACCTTCTCACCGCACACAATTGGGAGACTGCAACCCTCGCTGAGGTGGTTGAGATGGCCTTGCGTCCGCATCGCAGCGAGCACAACGACCGCTTTCATGTGCAAGGGCCTGAGGTGCACCTGCCCCCGAAGACGGCCCTTGCCATCGCTATGGCTCTTCATGAACTGGCAACCAACGCCATCAAGTACGGCTCGCTCTCGCAGGAGGGCGGCAGAGTGGTGGTACGGTGGCAGACCGGGGAAGGCGACACGCCAAGGTTCCACATGGAGTGGGCGGAGCAAGGTGGTCCCCCTGTCACACCCCCAGACCGCAAAGGTTTTGGTACCCGCCTGATCGAGCGTGGGTTGGCGGCGGACCTGGGCGGCACTGTGCAACTCACCTATCCATCCACTGGAGCGGTCTGCACGATCGATGCCCCGCTTCCGAAGGTCGCGGTCCGTGAAGGGGACCAAACCGATGGGTAGTGGTGCGCCCATGCGCCGAGCGCTTGTGGTCGAAGACGAGATCATGGTCGCCATGTACGTTGAGGACCTGCTCACAGAACTTGGGTTTGAAGTTGCGGGACTTGCGACCGGGCTGGATCAGGCCCTGCCCCTCGCGCGTGAGGGCGAATTCGACTTTGCGGTGCTCGACATCAACCTTGCAGGTCAGGTGAGCTTTCCTATAGCCGATGTGCTGCGTGAGCGCGGCATCCCGTTTCTGTTCGCCAGCGGGTATGGCTCCAAGGGTGTGACCGAAGGCTATCGTGACGCGATCCGCATCCAGAAGCCGTTTCTGAGCCGTGACTTGGCCCAAGCGATTAGTAAAATTGCGCAATAGCTAATCGCGCGGGCTCCAAAAGGGCCAAACGCCCTCAGCGACTTATCACCAAGACTGACGTGCGCGATCGAGGCCCCCATGCCCTCAAAGGCGAGGCGCGTGTCAGCCCACCCCGGCTAGTCCAATAGAGAAGGCCGGACAATTCAAGCAGGTTTGAGGGCCAAGGTCTGCCTCATCACCCGTTCCAGGGTGCTCGTCGTGAAGGGCTTATCGAGCGAGGTCTCGTTCTCGTAGCCCCTGGCGAGACCTCCTGCTCCGTACCCGGTCGCGAACACGAACGGGATACCCCGTTGCCTCAGAACGTCTGCCACGGGATAGGTAAGCACGCCCCCGAGGTTCAGATCGAGGATCGCGAAGTCGATCTCGCGCTCAGAGGCTTGAGCCAAAGCATCATCCAGCCGCGAAGCCGTTGCGACCAACTCTCCACCGATCTCTGCCACCATGTCCTCGATCAGCATCGCGATCATGGCCTCATCCTCGGCAAGTAGAATTCGGATCGGACGTTCGTGTTCGGGCATGATGACCCCTGCTTTGAAGAGACTACGAGCGACCATGGGTTAGGGAACGCCGGCACACGTCGCCGCCGAGAAGTAAGCATGACCGGAGCCGCTACAAGGGCGGGTTAGAAATTGCTCGGATCAGGCAGCAGTCGCATCGCGCTCGGGCTCCATCACCGGCTGGCTCAACGGAATCTCGACCACGCAAACCGCCCCTGTGGATTTATAGGTAAGGGACGCATGTCCGTTGACCTGCGAGCGGTGGCCCATGGGAGCTTAAGTGTCTGTAGACGTGATGTGAGACAGACTGGCCCGATGTTCCTTCGGATCGCTGCCACGTCCGCGCCATAACAGCACCGTACAGGCATTCCGTCCTTGGCTGGATTAGTGACACCTCATGCGAACCGCTCATTCCCCAGGAGCCAACGCCCCTTTTGACGGACTGATCCGTCTCTTGGTTCGCACGCTGTCCCTTGGAGCCATCATCGGGGTGGTAGTGGCCGCATTCTACGTTGTCCCCTCCAGCAAGCCGAGTTCTGTCCCGGCCCCGGCTGCATCGAGCACCCAGCACAACGATGGCAGTGGGGCCGCGCAGGAGGCATCGGCACAGGCCCAAGCGTCGCGACCTCGGGTCGTCTACTCGGGCCAGAGTATTGCATCGGCAGGAGCGCCTAAGTCCCCCGTGGAAGGCTCCGAAGCGACCTCCTCGATCACGCCCACGTCGGATATCCACCGGGCGCTGACGCCGAGTGGGGCTCCGATCAGCGCAGCGTCTCCAGCGCCGCGTGGGCCGGCTCTTACGTTGGGGAGCAACTCCACGTCCCTCTCATCGTCCGGTGTTGTCCAGGTGGCAAGTGTAAGTGAGCGGGTTGAGGCTCCCGCACGTCAGACGGGTTCCGGGGTCAACCTCAATACGGCCACGCTGGAGGAGTTGAATAGGCTTGGTGGGGCCGGACTGATTGGTAAGGCGATCATTCGGGGACGCCCCTACGCTACGCCAGAGGACCTGTTGAAAAAGAAGGTGCTCAGTCGAGCCGTCTACAATCGGATTAAGGATCAGGTCGCGACTCGCTAGAAGACCAGATCACGTGACGGGGCTCGTTAAAGCAGGTACGCTCGCTCCTGTCGGAGTTCTGACCGCGTCGCGTGCAAATCGGGGCAGTTGTTTCAGCCACTGGTCATCTCCCTTTCAGGCGCTGGCCCGAGAGGGTGCTCGCGCCGAACTTGAGCGCATCTGCTCGTTACGCCGTCGAGAGTAGCAGTCTCGCCAACAGCACCTGTCAGATGAAGCCCATCAGCAAAGCGGCACAGGAGAGAACCGCTAGGGCTGCCATGAGGATGGCCTGGGGTCCTTGTGTGAGCCGGAAGGTAAGTCGCTCCAACATCACGTATCTCCATTGTCCACGAGATTCTGTCGCAGTTCAGGGCCTCACGCTCTGCTCAAGCGACCTCGTCCCGCGCCTTGGATCGCACCTGCCGAGTAGCTTCTGCTGTTGCCCATGTCATTGCTCTACGGATGCTCTGCTCCGAAGCTTCCACGCCAGAGCCGATAAAGTCTTCGCGTACATGCCCGATCAAAGCCTCCTCGGGCTCACGTCGGACGGCTCCTTGCGTGAAGGAGCGGACATAGGCGTGGTACTCCGCCCCGCGTAGCCCCATCTGCTCAGCGGCCCATCGGGCGAATAGCTGATTGCGTCGGGCTAGAGCGAAGAACCGTAAGTCCTCCTCGTGAGCGAAGAGGTTCTCAAACGCACGTTCCCGCTCATCGAACATGGTCATGACATCCCTCACAGCAATGCTGGAAGACTTGGAGGTCTGCTGCCGAGAGTGGCTTAGGCGGTGCCATGCCTCACTGATGCGGCTCCAAGGAGCCACTCACGGCGACACCGACGTGAGAGCCCGCTACGCAGAAGCCCGTCCGGGTGCTTCCACGATCATCGCGGCAGGATGCGCAGGTGGAACCATGATGACCTCCGGGTCACATGGGAGGCTGATGCCTTGCATCAGTCGGCTGCTGATCATCAACAGCACAGAGAAAGTCTGCTTGTTCGAAGGTACTGTCAACTCACGAAACTTAGTCCTATGCGCAGGCTTATCTCTGTTCCCTTACATCGGGCGAAGCTGAGTTGGTGCGCGACTCTGGTTGCGACGAGAAGGTACTGAAATGAGCTTACACGGGCCGCATGAGGACCCACTTCCAAACGGTGCCGTCCTCCGGGTCTGAGACAGGTCCGGCGAACTCGAAGCCGAGGTGGCTCAGGATGCGGGTGGAGGCATTCCGCTCCGGGAGCGTGTGGCCGAGGATGTGCGTGACAGATGGATCGGCAAAGGCGATCTCCACCAGGACTTGTGCCATCGCGAGCCCATAGCCCTGCCGCTCATGGTCCGGGAAGGTGAAGTAGGCGATCTCAACCTGTCCCTCGTGCGGCTCGTCCTTGAAGCTACAGGAGCCCACGATCATTCCCGCCTCAGGATGACGAGCCAGATAGCCGATTCAAGGCGGAGCCGCCCCAGTTCTCTCGTAGGGGGCTGCTTGTGCCTTCGCGACCTCCTGGACGACGAGCGGGACGGCCTGATCTGCAAGGGGCTCCAGCCGCTCACCCGCTGCCAAGCGGACGGCACGGCTGTGGTTGACCAGGACCAGTTCGAGCGTTCTCACACCAAAGCATGACCACGAGAAGCAGGAGCCGTCCAGAGCTATTGGCGTGCTTCAGGCTTTTGCTCCCCGCCAGCCGCTTGACGGGCAGCACGGGCTTCTTCGATGAGGGCCATCTGCTGCTCTCGGGTGAGAGGATGGATGTGTCGGAGACGCTCACGGCGGCGGGCCGTCTGCTTCAGAGGCTGAGGACCACAAGGGGTGACGCTGCGATGCTGAGCGCCTGAGGTCATAGCTACGCTCCTCCAGCGCCGCCACACCATACTCCAGGGGCGCTGCTACACCCGAATGTAACTCCGGTCCTCGTATAAAGTCCCGCTCGCGCCGAGGAGCCGATCACGCTTGCAGCGCCGACTGGAGCCGCTCGATCTTCTTCTCCACGATGCGCCGCTGGTGCCCCTCGGCGACGGTCACATGACCGGCTCCAGCAACACTCAGCACACCTCGGAAGTAAGGATCACCATCACTGTCCTTCCCCTCAACAACATCGATCCGGCTGACCATCGCTGATGTGACTTCCAGGCGGGTGCTCTGGAATAGAGTAGACGTGATTAGGACCAGCCGCCCTGGGCTACTCACCGTGACGGTGATGGTCTCTTGCCTAAACGCCCACCAGCAGCCCCACAGACCGGCAATCCAGAACGGGACCAGAACTGCTGTGAGCCAACCCACACCTTCGATGGTGTCCCTGTCCCGGAATGCCACCCACGTGATCAGGAGGACACCTGCTAGGAAGGTCAGCATGAAGCCCCGGTAGAACAGGGCAAGCCGGTTTCTGAGTACAACAGGCACAACGTCCTCATAGCAGAACGCCTCATGGGCGTTGTGAACGTTGAGCGTCACCTCGGTCGCCGGGAGAAGTAGGCTACAGCGGCAGCAGCGAAGAGGCCGAACGATAGGGAGGAGCACAGGGCTCGCACATGATTCCAGCTTGTCCAGGGCCGTTCGTAGTTGGCCCAGGTGCTCGCAGTGGTGTCCCCGGTAGGACGGACCGCCGCCAGTCCCTCATTGAGTGGCACATTCACCAGAAACGTCACGGCAAAAACCCCGAGGGCGTAAACGGTGGCACTGAGGACGGTAAGGACGCCGACGCGCCTGTCCCTGACCAGCCATGCCACGATCGCCGAGGCGATCGGAAGGAGCAGCGGGCCGAAGAAGACAAAGGCGAAGGTTGGCGTGCGGATGACGGCATTGATGCCCTGCATGGCGTGGATAGCTGATGCCGGGTCAGCGGCTGCAAGGCCGGGCATGACTGAGAACGAGTAGGTGTAGAAGAAGCCGGCGCTCAAAGCCGAGGCCCACAGCCCTGCCAACATGAGGACGTGCCTCATTGACTTGATCAGCATGTGAAGGTCATTCCTTCCGTTGATAGCTGAGTGCCATCAGCCGCATTTGACCTGCGCCACTCCGCACCCCGCGACCACACGCGGATCGCCAGCGCAGCAATCCTCCATCAGGAAGCGAATCAGATCACTCATGGCAGAATAGGCCGCGCTGTAGATGATCGAACGCGCCTCTCGCTTCGCCTGGATCAACCCGGCTCGTTCGAGATGAGTCAGATGGAACGAGATGTTGGACGGCGAAACGCCCATCCTCTCAGCGATAGCTCCTGCTGCCATTCCCTCAGGCCCGGCTTGAACCAGAAGCCGGACGACACGCAGCCGAGTGTCCTGCGCTAATGAGGCGAAGGCATCCACCGCTTGACGTTCGCTCATCATTTCAATATTCCTTGAAGTATTGAAGTGGAGCATAGCGCACCATGACCGCACTTGTCAGCATCCCCACGCCCACAGCCCTTCTGCCGCCCGGCATACCCATATCTGATCCTTCGACAGGAGCTTTCCTGGACTGCTTGCGCTCCCACTCCGCGCTGCCGCTCGTGTTCAGCTATGCCGGTCGAGAGACCAGGGCCGGGTACCACGTCACCGAGGTCAAGGCCGGGCGCTTCTCGGCTCTCGACTGTGGCGCAAACCCGGAAGCCTGGACGGAGACCTTCATTCAGGTGTGGGACGTTCCTGGAGAGCCTGGAAGCCGGATGATGACGGTCGGCAAGTTCCTGGCCATCATGGACAAGGTCACCCGCGATGTGCGCCTCGACCCTGGATCACGCCTGACCTTCGAATGCGGTGACGATCTCGGTGTGATCGGCCTCTACGGCGTGGAGACCGTCACAGCCGAAGCCGATCGGGTCCTTGTCTCCCTGACCCCGCGCCACGCCTCCTGTAAGCCACGCGACCGCTGGTTCGAGGCGAATGGCATCGAGAAGCTATCTCGTTTGACAGAGGCAGATGCGCTTACCGAGAAGGCGGTCCGCGAGACCGTCTCGGGCTGCTGCTCCGGTCCGGCCAAGCCGGCCTCTGGCCAGTGCTGCTGAGGACCGCCCTATGACCGATCGGACTTATAACGTTCTCTTCCTCTGCACCGGCAATACAGCGCGCTCCATCCTTACGGAGGGCATCCTCCGCAAGGATGGAGTCGGGCGCTTCAACGCCTATTCGGCAGGGAGCCAACCCAAGGGTACAGTGAACCCCTTCGCCCTGAAGGTGCTCGAAGCCTATCGGTACCCAATCGAAGGCTACCGCTCCAAGAGTTGGGAGGAGTTCGCCCGGCCCGGTGCCCCGGTCATGGACTTCGTCTTCACGGTCTGTGACAGCGCGGCTGGTGAAGCCTGTCCGGTATAGCCGGGACATCCCACGAAGGTGCATTGGGGTATCGAAGACCCGGCTGCCGTTGAGGGCTCCGACATCGAGAAGGAGCGGGCCTTTGTCCAGGCGTTCCAGTACCTGAAGAACCGGATCACTGCCTTCACCAATCTGCCGATCGCCAGTCTTGATGGGGTACGTCTGCGCGCGTCCCTCCAGGAGATTGGCCGAAGCTAAGGGGCAACATCGCGTCCCTCCGAAGTCGTTTAACGCGAGTCTCCCATGTCCATCTTCGAACGTTATCTCACCCTATGGGTGGCCTTGTGCATCGTGGTCGGGATTGCGCTTGGCCACGTTCTGCCGGAGGTGTTCCAGGTCATCGGTGCCACCGAGTTCGCCAAGGTCAACCTGCCCGTGGCGGCGCTGATCTGGCTCATGATCGTGCCGATGTTGATCAAGATCGACTTCGCGTCCCTTGGCCGGGTTCGAGAACACTGGCGCGGGATTGGCATCACGCTGTTCATCAATTGGGCCGTCAAGCCGTTCTCCATGGCGGCGCTCGGCTGGTTTTTCATCGGTTATCTGTTCAGGCCGCACCTACCGTCCGACCAGATCAACTCCTACATCGCCGGGCTCATCATCCTAGCGGCTGCGCCTTGCACGGCCATGGTGTTCGTGTGGAGCCATCTCACGAAGGGCGAACCACACTTCACGCTCTCCCAGGTCGCCCTGAACGACGTGATCATGGTTGTGGCGTTCGCGCCGATCGTGGGCCTGCTCCTGGGGCTGTCAGCCATCACGGTGCCCTGGGACACCCTGTTGCTGTCGGTGGTCCTCTACATCGTCGTACCTGTGATCCTGGCGCAGTTCCTTCGGCGGCGGCTCCTGGCGACGGGTGGTGAGGCTGCGTTGGCGGGACTGCTGCGAACGTTGCAACCGCTGTCCCTCGTTGCGCTCCTCGCCACCCTTATTCTGCTGTTCGGCTTCCAGGGTGAGCAGATACTGGCGCAGCCGCTGGTGATCGCTCTGTTGGCGGTCCCGATCCTGATCCAGGTCTACTTCAACTCGGGACTGGCCTACCTGCTGAACCGATGGGCCGGAGAACAACACCGCGTGGCCGGTCCATCGGCCCTGATCGGTGCCAGTAACTTCTTCGAACTCGCTGTGGCGGCTGCGATCAGCCTCTTCGGGTTCAACTCCGGTGCGGCCCTGGCGACCGTCGTGGGCGTCCTGATCGAGGTGCCGGTGATGCTGTCGGTGGTCTGGATCGTGAACCGAAGCCAGGGCTGGTACGAAAGGGGGGCTCACAAGATGGCTGCCGCTCAGTAGTAGGGGTGGTCTACATCCATCCATAGCTGATCGCGGCGACAGCGAAGTAGCGAGCGATCTTCGCCACGGAGACCAGCAGCAGGAAGATCGGTAAGGGCTCCCGGAGAATGCCGGCCATGATGGTGAGGGGATCACCGATAAAGGGAAGCCACGCCAACAGCAGGGTCCACTTGCCGTACTGATGATACCATCTCTCAACCCGCGCCATCTTCTCTCTCTTTACCGGGAACCAGGGCCGGTCCTCGAAGTGCGCCAGCGATCGCCCGAGGCCCCAATTCACTACGGACCCCAAGATGTTGCCGAAGCTTGCCACCAGCACGAGCGCGAGCCACTGGTAGTGCTCAGCGAGGAGCATTCCGAACAGCAGGACCTCGGATTGGAACGGGAGGACCGTGGCTGCCAGAAACGAGGCCGTGAACAGGCCGAGATACTCGGGAAGATGCTGCATACCAGTTCACCGCCTCAGCCTCTCCTCGTCGCGGTAGTATTGCTTTTTGTCCAGCCATAAGTGCAACTCACACGCATGTGTAATAGCCTAGCCCGATCGGCATTCTGAGAACGCGCAATAATCGCTGGCTACTAACGTATTCAGTTCGAGTAAGTCTCTACTAGCGAGTCTCTGCACCTTTTCGCTGTAGCCAGCCCTCCGAGCGATGTGGAACCTTGAGCACAGATCGCGATTAGAAGTGCAATCTATTTATTCATGGGGCTCACCGATGCGTATTCTGAACCTCCTCTACGCGTGCTTCCTGGTCACGTTTGTTACTGGCGCGGACCAAGTCCTCGCGGACGTGTTGATCAAGGTGGATAAAGCCACGCAGCGGATGTCGGTCTCTGTTGATGGGGAGGAGCGGCACTCCTGGCCGGTCTCCACTGGACTGTCGGGCTACGCGACCCCTAAAGGCACCTACACGCCTTTTCGCTTGGAGGAGGACCACTTCTCGAAGGAGTGGGACGATGCCCCCATGCCCCATTCCATCTTCTTCACCAGCCGAGGTCATGCGATCCACGGCAGCGATGCCGTGCGACGGCTCGGGTCGCCAGCCTCCCACGGCTGTATCCGTCTCTCACGCGAGAATGCCGCCGCCCTGTTCGAACTCGTCAAAGAGCAGGGTCTGAACAAGACCAAGGTTGAAGTGAGTGGCGAGGAGGCGTTCGCAACAGCACGCAAGAAGGACCGAGTGCGGACCGCTGAACGTAAGCAGGTGGCGGCGAGGGCCGCTGCGCGCCGTGCCTCACGCGCTGGAGAATGGGTTGGCAGAGACGACGCATGGATTGTCCAGCCCCGGTACCAGCAGCCGCAATCCTTCTTTCCTACATCCCCTTACACAGCGCGCGGCTATAACTATGGTTGGTGACCAAATACCCGAGAGCGCTACGAATTGAGAAACCCGTTCAAGAGACGCTTATAGAGCGGCTTTGCTGCTGGATCGTCAGCCAAAAGTGCAGGAGCAGCACTCAGAACGAGCACGAGGCTCGCCGCGAGCACAACATTTCTCATAATGGCAGCCCCGCATCCCGCTTACCGCCCTTAACCCAAGAGGGGCCGGCGCAAGCAATTGTTCTATGGAGCTTGCCCTTAAGGAGCGACTAAAGCTCGATTGTGGCAACCGCCCGACTCAGCGTTCCGGTCACTCCTCGTGAGGGAGAGGGCTCATCCTCCCGTTATGAAATCGACGATCAGATTGAGGTTCAAGGTCACGATGATAGCCGCAACGATAGTCGCGATCGCTGTCAGCCAGCGGGGCGCGACAAGCTCGCCCATCTTGCCGCGATTGGCGGTGATCATGACGAGCGGGATGATCGCGAAGGGTAGTTGAAGGCTCAGGATCACCTGCGAGAGGATGAGCAGCTTCGCCGTCCCGCTCTCGCCGTACCAGATCGTCACCGCTGCTGCTGGTACGATAGCCACCAGACGGGTGACCAGCCGCCGAAGCCAGGGCGGCATCTGAAGGTCCAGAAACCCTTCCATTACGATCTGACCCGCCATCGTGGCTGTAACCGTCGAGTTCAGGCCACAACATAGTAGCGCAATCCCGAACAGCGTCGGGGCAATCGCCGACCCCAGGAGAGGCGATAGCAGAGTGTGGGCTTCGCCGAGTTCCGCAACTTCGGTGTTCCCGGTTTTGTTGAAGGCGGCTGCCGCTAGGATCAGGAGCGAGGCATTGATGGTCAGCGCAAACATCAATGCTAACGTTGAGTCTATGGTGGCGAACTTCATCGCCTCCCGCTTCTCGGGCAGGGTCTGGCCATAAGCTCTCGTCTGTACGATACCAGAATGCAGGTACAGGTTATGGGGCATGACCGTTGCCCCGATGATGCCGAGTGCAAGGTAGAGCATGTCGGGGTTGGTCACGATCTGTGTCGTTGGCGCGAACCCCCGGATGACCTCGCTCCAATTGGGATCAGCCATCGCGATCTGCACCACAAAGCAGACGGCAATCACACCCAAGAGCGTGATGATGAACGCCTCGATCCAGCGGAAGCCTTTGTTCTGGAGCCAGAGGATCAGGAACACATCAAGCGCGGTGATGATGACGCCGATCTCCAGCGGGACCCCAAAGAGCAGGTTGAGGCCAATGGCGGTGCCGATCACCTCAGCGAGGTCTGTGGCGCAGATGGCGATCTCGGCCAGAAACCAGAGCGGATAGGAGACCGCACGCGGGTAGGCGTCGCGACATGCCTGGGCAAGATCACGGCCAGTGGCCACGGCCATCCGCGCGCACAGGTGCTGCAAGATGATCGCCATGATGTTCGATAGCAGGGCGATAAACAGGAGCGCATAGCCGAACTTCGCACCCCCTGCGAGGGAGGTCGCCCAATTACCTGGGTCCATGTAGCCGACCGCCACAAGGTAGCCCGGTCCCAGGAAGGCTGCCGCTTTGCGCCAAACGGAGCCATGGGCGGCAACGGCGATGCTGCCATGTACCTCGGCCAGGGAGGGGTCGCCCCGGTCGCGCCGCCACGAGGCGAGAGTGCTGCCCGGAGCAAAGTTCATTGTTTGTATCGCTTCTCGATGCGGTGCTGCACTTGCAATTCAGTTGCAAATCAGAGTGACTGCAAAGGCGGCAAAGTTCAAGGACTTTGTTAAGATGTTGGCTTGAAGGACCCGCGCCTGTCGTTCTGCGCTACAACAAGCGTCGCGAGGTTGAAGATCACCATGGCGAATAGAATTGAGGCGCAATGCCGGGCGAAAGGCATCCGGCTAACGGGTCAGCGGCGGGTGATCGCCCAAGTCCTCGCAGAGGCGCGCGATCATCCTGATGCCATTGAGTTACACCGTCGTGTGGCCGAACGGGACCCAGGTGTGTCCCTCCCCACTGTCTACCGGACCGTGAAGCGCCTGGAAGCGGAGGGCATTCTGGAGAGGCATGAGTTCCGGGATGGTCGTGGCCGCTATGAGAAGGCGTCAAAGACGCACCACGACCACATGATCGATATGGCCACGGGTCGGGTGATCGAGTTCAGGAGCGCTGAGATTGAGCAGCTTCAGGAGGAAATCGCGCGTCGCCTGGGGTACCGCCTCGTCGGCCACCGCTTGGAACTGTATGGCGAACGGGTGGAGCAAGACACGTCAGAAGCGCAGGAGCGGTAGTCATTCCTGATGCTCATTTGCTCCCGTCCCGGCACTCTCGCAGAGAAGCAGGTCAACGGCTGTTGCAGGGAACCAACACGTCACAAGCGTGTTAATTAAACCTTTGTTTCTGACTTGAGCCACAATCTCGCCCATGTCAGCTTGGTTAAGAATAAGAAAACGAACCGAGCGAGTGGGGCATGCAGCAGGCTGTTTTCGGGGCTATCAGCACCCGATTGAGAAATCGCGCACTTCGGTGTTCAGCCATTATCGGCATCGCCGCTGCTCAATTTGTCAGCCACAGCTTTCTTGAAGAGAGTTCGATCCACGCTCAAACCGTTGCGTTCATCCCGGCTGCCAAGCAACCCATCCTCGCCGGAGGGAAAGCCAAACCCACGGCTGGTTGGATGAAATTCTGCGAGAAACTCCCTGCTGAGTGCGAGATCAACCCGGCAGAGCCGGAGACGATTACGCTGACCTCAGACGTTTGGCACACGCTTGTCTCGGTCAATAAGCAGGTAAATGCGAAAGTTAAGCCCCGCACCGACAAGGCTCATTGGGGTGTCGAGGACCGGTGGGACTATCCCGACGATGGCTATGGCGACTGTGAGGACTACCAAATCTTGAAGCGCAAGCGTCTCGTTGAGGAGGGTCTTCCGCATCGCGCGATGCGAATGACCGTTGTTATCGACGAGGAGGGTTTAGGACACGCCGTGATGATGGTGCGAACGGATCGCGGCGACTTCATCCTCGACAACAAGCGCAACGCGGTCCTACCCTGGAGTCAGACGGGTTACGTCTACATCAAGCGTGAAGGCTCCACCGGCTCAGAGTGGGCGTACCTCGGCGGGCGGATATCACCCACGGCAACCGCGAACCAGTAGGGGTCAGAGCACCACGATACCGGAGTGTTTCGCCTTGTTCTCCGGCTCGATATGAATGGTAATGAGAGAGCCTTCAACCTCCTGCTTGAGGGCCTGCTCGATCCGGTCGCTCACACCATGGGCGTCCGAAACGGTCATATGGCCGGGTACGACAAGATGGAAATCAATGAGGGTAATCCGGCCTGCGTGACGCGTTCGTAGGTCGTGGGCCTCTAAAGCGCCTTCGGCATGGGACGAGATCAGTTCGCGGATACGGGTGAGCGTTTCCAGCGGGACGGCCTGATCCATGTGAGCCTTCGCGTGATCGTCATGCTCTTGTTTCCTCTTGATCAGAGATGTCTATGCCAGCCTGAGAGTGGAACGCCCGATCCAGCGGGCTACTTGCTCGGCGTACGCCACGTAGTCGTCGCCGAGCCAGTTGCGGAGGTAATCCTCCTCAAGCCTGATCTGCACTGAAAGCGCGATGTAGGTGGTGGCGAGTGCTGCCAAACTCACCGCATGTGGAATGACAAGAGTGAAACCAATTCCGACTACGAGCATACCCAAGAAAACTGGGTTTCGGGAAAAGCGGAACGGGCCGCTGGTGATTAGAGGAGGTCTATCTTTCTCAGGAATTCCAACACGCCAAGCTATTCCCATCTCGCGCTGCGCGAATACGACAAGGACGGACCCAAGGGCCAACAGCCCCACTCCTATCCAAGCTGGCACAGGGCTCATCAGAAGCGGGAGAGCACCGAATACGCGAGCCGACCAACCCGGCAGCAATATCCAGGTCAGGAGAATGAACAGGTAGGCTCCCACGAGCCAGAAGAACGAGCGACCGAGAAAGCCGTAGGCGTCATCGCCGGTCGGAAGAACCCATGGGTTCACGCCTGCCCTCCGCATGCGAAGGGAGTGGCTGACTAGGGCCACAAGCAATCCAACCACGATGAGGAGGGGAAGCCAGGGCGGGGGCATCTATCATCCCTCCTTGATCAAGCGGCGGACCTTTGCGAACCTTGTCTCCTCGGTCTCATGAAGATCGAGAGCACTGAAGAACTCGCCTTTGCGGTCCATGAGGTAGATTGTTGCCGTGTGATCGAAGGTGAAGCCACCACCTTCCACCGGGACTTTCCGAACGAAAGCCCTGAAGGCACTGGCGGTTTCAGCGATCTCTGCCTCCGAGCCGGTCAGGCCGACAATCCGAGGGTCAAAGGACTGAAGATACCTCGTGAGCAGTTCGGGTGTGTCCCGCTCCGCATCGACTGAGATGAGGAGAACCTTCAGCTTGTCGCCATCCGGCCCGAGGGATTTCAGCAGTTCCGACAGGTTCCACAACGCGGTGGGACATACATCCGGGCAATGAGTGAAGCCGAAGAAGGCGACATACGGAGTACCCCTCAGGTCTCGATCCGTCAGGAGCTTCCCCTCATGCGTCGTCAGCCGGAACGGCCCTCCAATCTTAGGCCGGCCCGAGACGCTAACACCTGTGTTGATCGCACTTGTCATTGGGATGCGGATCAAAACGAGCGACAGCACTCCAAGCGTGAGGACGCTGATGAGGAGCATCCAAAGGAGGGTTCTCTGAGAAGGCCGTATCATGGGATCAGTGCTTGTGTTCAGCCCCAGGGCCGCTCTGTGCCCCAATGGACTGGACAATGAACTCGACGGCGACAGTTCCAGCCTTCTCGAAATGAAGGGTACCTGTGACCTTCTCGCCCTGCTTCAGGGGCCGCTGGAGATCGGTGAACATCAGGTGGTGACCACCGGGCTTGAGTTCGATCGCCTGTCCCGGCTTGATTTCTAATCCCTCGCCAAGAGGCCGCATCCGGGAAACACCGTCTATCTCTGTTGTCTCGTGAACTTCTGAGCGAGACGAAACAGCCAGGGTGCCGCCCATGAGGCGGTCTGGCACTGTCCCCTGATTCCGAATGTGCGTGTAGCCTCCGGCCACCTTCGCACCACCGGGCGTCGCACGTGACCAAGGCGTGTCGATTGTAAGAGAACCCGCTGTGAACTCAGATGCCTCGGCCCCACTCAGGGCGATGAGCATGCCTGTTGTGGCAACAATTAACGCACGCATTCGCTTCCCATCACTTCAAAGGTATTCACGATGTAAGTCGCACATTCAGCAGTCGTAGGGCGTTCATGGTGACCAACACCGTCGCACCCGTGTCTGCGAGAATGGCAGGCCATAGTCCGGTGATCCCGAGAACAGTGGTCACCAAGAAGACCACCTTCAGCCCCAGGGCTATCGTGGTGTTCTGGTGGATGTTTCCCATGGTTTGTCGTGACAGATCAACCATCCGGGCTACATCCATGACCCGACCGTGCAGGATGGCCGCATCCGCCGTCTCCAAGGCCACGTCGGTGCCGCCGCCCATAGCAATCCCAACATCGGCAGCAGCCAGACCCGGCGCATCGTTGATGCCGTCGCCGATCTTTGCAACGATCTGGTTGCGGGCCTGAAGCTCGCGGACGATCCTCTGTTTGCCCTCGGGCAGCAACTCGGCCCTGGGCTCAATATTGAGGGCTGCGCCAATAAACCCGGCAGTTCGCCGATTGTCGCCCGTCACCATCAGGCTTTTGATACCTGCCTCTCGGAGAGCCTGAAGACCTTCAAGAGCGTCCACACGAGGTTGATCCCGCATGGCGATCAGACCAGCAACCTGCCCGCCCGCCAGGAGAACCGAAACGGTGTTGCCCTGATCGTTGAGGGCCGAAACACGCGCTACCTGTTTGTCATGGAGATGGGTGATCTCTCCTGCCGCTTGAGGAGAGCCGAGAAACAGATCAAGCCCTCCGACGCTCCCCCGGACTCCTTTACCAGCTACAGCCGACATCTTAGCAGCCGGTGGGACCGGAACCCCTGTCGAAGCGGCCCGGTCGAGGATCGCCTTCGCCAACGGGTGGTTTGAACCCATTTCCAATGCCGCTGCGAGGGACATCACATCCCGCTCAGAGCGCCCGTACGGTATGACCTCGGTCACCTGGGGCCTCCCCTCGGTAAGCGTGCCGGTTTTGTCAAAGGTGGCGACCGTCACCTTGCCGAGGGTTTCGAGAACGGCCCCACCCTTGATCAGGAGACCACGTCTTGCTCCTGCCGACAGACCTGCTGCGATGGCTGCTGGTGTCGAGATCACCAGAGCACAGGGGCAACCGATGAGCAGAACAGCCAAACCCTTATAGACCCATTCACTCCAGGGTTCGCCAATGAGGAGTGGGGGCACCACGGCAACCAGGGCACCGACCACAAGGACTGCCGGCGTGTAGTAGCGTGAGAAACGGTCGATGAAGCGTTCGGTTGGAGCTTTGGCTTCCTGGGCCTCCTCCACGAGGCGGACCACCCGCGCGATGGTGTTGTCTTCAGCCGCTGCTGTGACCTTTACGTGAAGGACGCCGTCGAGGTTCACAGTACCGGCATAGACCGGGTCGTCGGGCTTCTTGGCCTTTGGGGTGCTTTCGCCTGTAACCGGTGCTTCATCGACACCGCTCTCGCCGGAGAGGATCAAGCCATCAGCGGGGATGCGGTCGCCGGGCCGGATCAGGATGACAGAGCCAACCCTGAGGCTTTCCGCTTGCACCTCCTCAGTCCGACCCTCCTTCTCCAGCAGAGCGGTCTTCGGCACGAGCTTCGTGAGGTTGCGGATGCTGGCACGGGCTCGTCCGGCAGCGACCCCTTCGAGGAGTTCGCCGACAAGGAAAAGGAGGACGACGACAGCCGCCTCTTCGGTCTCACCGATGATGACGGCTCCTATGGCGGCGATCGCCATTAAGGTCTCAATAGTGAAGGGCGAGCCATACAGCGCAGCAGTGACGGCGCGGCGGACGATGGGGACGAGACCGACCGCCAGGGCAAGAAGAAACGCCCAGGTCTCAACCTTCGGAAACAGTTGACCTAAACCATAGGCAGCTATGAGGGCGATGCCGCAACCGATCGTCAGGAGGCCCTTCCGGCTCTGCCACCACGGTCCTTCAGAGACATCCTCATCCAGGTGGGAGTGAAGGCCGGCGTGATCGTGACCAGCGTGATCGTGGGTGGCCTCAGCCCTACGGTCTCGGGTTGACGGACCGCCGTGCAGGTCCTCTCGTCGTGTGACCTTGAAGCCGAGAGCCCTGATCTGCTCGACGACCTGAGCCGATGCGAGGGTTCCATCATGAGCTACGGTCACGCTCTCGGCGGGAACTGACACAGCAACATCGTTGATCCCAGGCAGCCTGCGCACGGCTGTTTCGATCTTTGAGGCGCAGGATGCACAATCCATCCCGGAAACGCGGTAGCGTACCCGTTCGGCGGTATCCGCTCCCCCGCGCGTGGCAGCATTGGCGAGAGCCACTCCAGGTCCGTCGCAAGCTTCGCACATTGCCGGCCTCTTCCATTTGATTCGGCCTGAGCCTACATCCTCCAGTGGCTATAGGATCAAGACTGCTTCGACATGAAAGTGCTGCCGATCGGTGCTCTGTCCCGCGAGACAGGGGTGAACATCTCCACCATCCGCTTTTATGAGCAGATCGGGCTGCTACCTGCTCCGCCTCGAACGGAGAGTAACAGGCGGACCTACGGACCTGAGGACGTGAAGCGCCTCCGGTTCATCCGCCACGCCCGTGAACTTGGCTTTGAGGTGGATGCCATCCGGCAGCTACTCGCCCTTGCCGCCCATCCTGAGACGCCCTGCGACCGAGCGGATGAACTCGCACGGGCACACCTTCAGGAGATTGATGGGAAGATTGCTCAACTGGTTGCGCTGCGTGCCGAGGTCCAGGCGATGGTGGAATGCTGTGACGGTGGCCGGGTGGGGGACTGCCGAGTAATCGAGGTCTTAGCAGACCACGGTGAGTGTCCTCATGAAGTCCACTGAGGCGTAGACTTTCACCCGATATACCTTTGCCGCGCCTCCGCGATCTGCCTCCTTATTGACCTCAGGCATGACCCTGCTGAGCGTAATCTTACTGCTGTAGCGGAGTAGGCAATAAAAGCGTGCGCCGAAATCTCGCGGGATCACGGCTGACCTAAGCCTGAGACTTCGCGTGCAAGCGGAACCGGGAAGGTTAACTATGTATGCCTGCTATAAACTACAATCCGAATTGAAGTGAAAACATCCTTGCTTCGAGGAACGTGCCTTCGAAGTGTTGCCTAAACTCAACAGACATCGCGGATGTTGCTTACAGTCGCCTCTTCTGCTTGCCTCTCGTTTTGCCCCCTGACACCTTGGCTGTAAGGCAAGAAGCGAGCCAAGTGGGTGTGGGGCATGCCGTGGCAAGAACGTGGAGACTCGTGCCTTCTGAGGGCATCTCAAGCGTTTCGTTGTGCGGCTCGCGCGATCGCGGTGGCGGCTGGAGTAGGGCTTTGCCCCACGGCCCAAGCTGAGGTCCTTCCTGCTCTTTTTGCTGCTACCGCTTCATTGTCGGCTGAGAGGCAGGCTAATCCTACCCAGGCGTGGGCCGCTTTCTGCGAACAAATGCCCTCTGAATGTGCGGTTGATCTCGCCGAGCCGGTGGCGATTGCTCTCACTCCAGAGGCATGGGGTACGATCGCAACCGTCAACGCCCAGGTGAACGCCGACATCTTTCCCGTTCCTGATCAGGATCATTGGGGTGTGGTGGACCGGTGGGACTACCCTGATGACGGGCAGGGCGACTGTGAGGACATCCAACTGCTCAAACGCAAGCGCCTGATTGAGAGGGGACTGCCTCGGCGAGCGATGCGGATGACGGTCGTTCTGGATGAAGCAGGAGCAGGCCATGCCGTGCTGATGGTCCGAACAGATCGTGGAGACCTCATCCTCGACAACAAGCGCAACACCGTGCTGCCCTGGTATCAGACGGGCTACACCTTCCTGAAGCAGGAGGGGGTAGACGGACCCGAATGGGTGTGGCTGGAGCAGGGACTGGCACCGGCAGCTACAGCCGCGCAGTAAGCTATCACCAGCATCTGGCACCCATGGTGCCGTCTTAGCTCAGTGCCAGCAGCCTACCCTGGTCGATCTCCTGATCAAGGTCCTGGTGACGCTGTCTGTTGTCTGGATCATGAACCGAAGCCAGTCCGCTACAAGAGCAGGGCTCGCAAGCCGTCTGCTGCACGACTCCCTGTTTCCTAAATGCCGTCGAAAAGCCAAGGTAAGGTCGCCAAGCTGCCCTTCACTCACCCAACGCAAGCGTTAAGCTTTTCCCTGTGCTCAAGGGAGGATGCAATGGCCCGTCATTTTGGGTTAAGCGAGCGAGGACCCCCGTTTCGCGTTCAGCCCCACGCTCGGACTCGTCCGGCTGGCAATGTCTGGCCACTGTGGCTGACTCTGAGATTCGTCAGAAGCCTTCTCGGGAAGGTGATGCGCACGGTGTGGCCGTCTGGTGGTCAGGCGCGGTACTAACGCCCAAGCAAATCGCCTGCGACAATCGGCGAAGAAGCTGGCACGGGCAGCCTCACGCGCGCCCGCACGAGGAGCGGCACGGCCCTCCGTGGTAGATTGACGGTCGGCAGTGAGGTGCAGCCCGCCGCGAGTGGTGCACCTATTCAGCGGCAACGGGCCTGTACCCTTTTTTCTCGCCGCCAGATGTAAACGTTCCTGGGGTGGAAAGCATCTCCCGAACCTACTTGTTGGAAGGCCCACAACGCCGTCCAGCGAGCCAGAACAGGGCGACAACGCTCCCAAGATAAATACTTCCAGAACCCCTCTGAAGACCTTCTATGAACTTCCTCGACATCGCCAACCGTCACAGCCGAGAACAGGCCGAAGCCGACCCGAGCTTGGCTCTAATGATCATCCATCCCGAAGAGGAACTCGACATCATGGCGCTTCTATCGAAGCGTCCCGATGTGCAAGTAGTCCATCGCGAACCGGGACTCGACGAAGACACGCTCCTGTACGTCCGCTGTGCCGATGAGGAGGAGAAGGAAGGGCTGGAGCGGGCCTGGATGTCATACAGGCGGTTCAGGCGCATGCTCCCGCCTCGCGGTGGCAACAAGGGATGAGAGCGACCTCATGGATCGATCATCCCTAAATCCGTCAACGAGTACGTCAATGGACTTGGAGCCACGCAGGTGTACCTGATTCTCAGGCACCCCCTCCCCTGCTGTTCTCAAAATTACGCGGTTTTCTGTCCCGCTCACTGTTCCAAGGAAGGTGATTTGGAACAATTGGAACAGCAGGAAAAGCGTTTTTGGATCAGCCACTTAGCAATAGCGGCGTACAGTCCCGCTCCCTCCGCCAGCTCTCTCTCTCAAGGCTCTGTAATACTTGCCTTGTTCGCTCCGCTCTTAGGGTCGGCCCCTCATTTCACCCCACATTTCATTTCAGCTTGCATGAGCCGCCATTGGATGCCGATGGACGACGGTTTGTTGTTTCGCGCACTCGAATGAATGAAGCGACAGCGTAACTTCGCGAACGCGGTTTATGCTGCGAAGGTTCTGGATTGTGACTAGAGGAATCATAATCCTTGTGTCGTGGGTTCAAATCCCTCCTCCGCTACCAGCTAATCCGCCCGCTAGGTCAATGACTTAGCGGGTTTTCTGTTGCCCAACTCGCGACCGGCATTTCAGGTCCGGGGTCACATCTCGGGTAACAGCGAGCACACGTGGCTGTTTGTCATATCCTGCAAGGCCACTCACGTGATTGGGCATGAGCGCAGGCATGACAGGTCTCTCGCCTGAGCAGCATCGAGTGGTCTCGACAGCCAAGCCCCCGTCGTGATGAACTCCGCTTCAAGGCACGAGCGACGTCTCGCTGCCGCAGAGCAAGCCGGATGTCTGATCTTCCTCTGTACCTGAAGCAGCTCGACAAACTGCTCCTGAACCTGCCCACCGAAGCGATGCTCCTGTCCGAGCTCGATGGGTATCTCACCGGGATCGTGGTCTGTCCCGAGCTCGTTATGCCGAGCGAGTGGCTCCCAGGCATCTGGGGGGCGGAGGATGACGAGCCTGTCTTTGAGGATAGCAGACAGGCCGAGAAGCTGATGCTGCTCGTGATGGAGCACTACAACAGCATCGCGCGCGGCCTGAACGGCTCCTCAGGCGGCTTCGCTCCTGTGTTCGATGTGGACACACGGCATGACGAGGTTCTCTGGGAGCTGTGGATCGACGGCTTTGATCAAGCCATGCGCCTCCGCCCGACCCCTGAGGCTGGGAGGGTTCAGGTGCTCTGGTGGGACGGCCAGCGGTGGAAGGCTCCTGGTCCGTTCGGAACGCCGACCATGACCCTGGACCGAGCCCGGACCGAAACTCCCGAAGAAGGCCACTTACACTCTCGGACTTCAGGACTGATCCAGATGATCACGGCAGCATCGAGCCCTGAGGCATAAGTCAATAGCTGCCCAAGGTGCCTATGATCCGTCGCTTCTAACTGGTTCTCGATAATGACGGTGCGCTGGCTGCCGATCTCGCGCGCCTCGATATCACACGAGAAGCTGCCGACAGGCGCCTCCGTCTGCACTTTCTCTAGGTCTAGAGCACCGGACTGGAAATGGGACTCCCGGGCTTCTGCGCGGGGTGGAGCTGTGATTCACTCTCTGGAACGGGAGGTGGATCATGGGCCACTGCTATTCTCTCGATCTTCGGATGCGGGTCGCCGGCTTTGTCGAGGCGGGCCCTGCGCAAGGCGGAGGCCCGCACCTTTGATGCGCTCTGGCGCACCCTTGGCGACATCTGCAACCTGTTCCAGCCGCACGAATGCTGGAACTTCCTCAGGGCTGCCGGATATGCGTCCGTTTAACCGTCCGATGCTCTAGGCCAAGCGCTTCCCCGAGAAGCTGAAGGTGCTCGGCGTGTGCCGGAGGCGGCGCGCGGCACGCCCTTTGGGCCGCGGCTGCATGCGGTGGCGACTTACCTCAAGACCTATCAGGCGCTCTCCTACGAGCGACTGCAAGCCGCCCTCTCAGACCTGTTTGGGCTCACGCTCAGTCAGGGCGGGCTGATGAACGTGCTCCGCCGGGCGCAGGGGCGCTTTGCTGAGGGATGTGCAGAGGCCGTGGCGGCGTTGCGCCGTGCGTCTGTTGTGGCCTCGGACGAGACCGGCGTCAGGATCGAGGGCTCGAACGCCTACCATTG